>MDTG01408237.1_pt1 | contig 10801 bp, 11 predicted proteins | sample 811421 | NCBI WGS metagenome assembly MDTG01 (sample SAMN05326645, study PRJNA326480) | marine metagenome | isolation source: seawater | place: Pacific Ocean: South East | collected 2011 | reverse complement strand
TCAAATAGTCGAATCCAAATTCATTATTTGTTCCGTAGGTTATGTCTGCGAGATATGCCTTTTGTCTCATTTCGGAATTCGGGGAGTGATTGTCAATACAATCAACACTTAGCCCATGGAATTCAAAAATTGGCCCCATCCACTCTGCATCTCTTTTAGCTAAGTAATTGTTTACAGTCACGAGATGAACTCCGAGCCCTGTTAATGCATTTAAATAAATTGGTAATGTTGCAGAAAGTGTTTTTCCTTCGCCAGTTTGCATTTCAGCTATTTTCCCCTCATGTAAGACAATACCCCCAATTAGCTGGACATCATAGTGAACCATATCCCATGTTATCCAATTGCCTGCAGCTTTCCAACTGTTACTATATATAGCTTTATCTCCACTAATTTTTACTAATTCTTTTTTTTGAGAAAGCTTTATGTCAAAATCATTTGCAGTAACAATAATTTCTTTATTGTTTTTAAACCTAGAAGCTGTTTCTTTTACAACTGCAAAAGCTTTGGGTAGAATTTCTTTTAATTTGTTTTCATTTTCAGTAACAATTAGTTTTTCAATACTATCAATTTCTTTAAAAATATTTTCAGCTTCGATTTCATTTTTTCGACTTTCTATAACCTGCTTAAGGTTATCAATTTTTTTATTAAGTTCTTGTGTATTTTCTTTTATCTCAAATCTAAGTTGATTTGTTATATCTCTTAACTCATCATTAGTTAAGCTCGAGAGATTTGTTACTTCTTCGTTAATATTTTCGATTATGGGCTTAAGTTTATTGATATCACTATCATACTTGTTCCCAAATATTTTTGTTAAGAAATTTAAAAAACCAGACATTAAAAGAGTAATTATTTAGTATTCCTCTTCGTTAAAAAAGAAATCTTCTTTAGAAGGGTAGTCAGGCCATATGTCCTCAATAGTTTCGTATTGAAATCCAGGCTCTTCTTCGATTAATTCTTGTAAGTTTTCTACAACTTCCATTGGAGCTCCAGATCTAATAGCAAAGTCAATTAATTCGTCTTTGGTTGCTGGCCATGGAGCGTCTTCTAGCTTTGATGCAAGTTCTAATGTCCAATACATAATCTTATTTTTTGCAAAAGTAGTTTTTTTAGTTTATTTTATTAAAATTTAGGAGTTTTTTTGCCAATATCTTTCTTGTACGTTAAAGTCTTTTAAAAACTTTCTAGAAAGAACAAAAAGATAATCCGATAATCTATTTATAAAGCTAATATAGTTAGTGTCGATATTTTTATCATCTTTACTTAGCTTTACAAGCTTTCTTTCAGCTCTTCTACAAACTGTTCTGGCTATTTGTGTAAGTGAAAAAACTTTATTTCCCGAAGGTAAAATAAAATTTTTTAGTTCAGAAAGCTCATTTTCAATTTTATCAATTCTTTTTTCTAAAAAATTAATATGCAACTTTGTTATCTTTGGTAGGTATTTTAAATTATCAATATTATCGTTAGCAAGTAATGACCCAAGATTGAATAATAAGTTCTGTATCTTAATTAAATCTTCTTTTAAATTTAAATTAATTTCATGATCTGAAATATGACCTATATGGGCATTTAACTCGTCAATTGTCCCATAACATTCTAAACGTACGTCATCTTTAAACTTTTCAGTACCGCCAAAAAGTCTTGTTTTCCCCTTATCTCCATTTTTTGTATAAATCTTCATTGTTTTTTTTCATCTGTTAAAATTTGACCATCTTTTAGTTTAATAATCCTGTTCGCATTTTTTGCTATTTCATTTTCATGAGTTACAAGTATAATAGTATTTCCTTTTTGATGTATTTTTTTAAAAATTTTCATTATTTCACTAGAGTTTTTACTATCAAGATTTCCTGTAGGTTCATCTGCAAGAATTATGGACGGGCTATTAACTAATGCTCGAGCAATTGCAACTCTTTGTCTTTGACCACCAGAAAGCTCATTAGGTTTGTGAGAGATTCGGTCAGATAAGCCTACTTCTTTTAAAGCTTTTTTTGCTAAGCTTAATCTATGATCTTCTCCAAGTCCAGCGTAGATAAGAGGGAGAGCAACATTGTCCAAAGCATTCATTCTTGGAAGAAGATTAAATGTTTGAAAAACAAACCCAACCTCAAAATTTCTTATTTCAGCCAGCTTGTTATCACTTAATTCTCCAACATTTTTGTTGTTAAGTAAGTAAGTACCTTTTGAGGGAGTGTCAAGACATCCAATAATGTTCATCAGTGTTGATTTTCCAGAACCAGATGTCCCCATTAGAGCAACATATTCTTTTTGGTTGATTTTAAGCGAAATATTATCTATGGCCTTAACTATATTATTTGATAAGTAATAATGCTTAGATAAGTTATCTATTTTGATAAGGCTTGACATTTCGCAAATTTAAGCTTATTATAAAAAATTATAATTCTTATTTTTTAAATCTTTATTAAAAAAAAGAACTCCTATTCTTAAGAAAGTAAAAGATAAAGTAACTAAATCGTTCTTTACAATTTGATCCCAAGCTGAGTTCATTTCAATTGACCAATTTATATCATCAAAAATAAATATACTTTTTCGATTTATCTTTTTTAAGCATTTATAAAAATAATCTATAGTGTCTTTTTTACTGTGATTGCCATCAAAAAATATGATATCAAAACTATCTGTTTTTTCAAGCGCCTCATTTAAAGTATATCTAAAATTCCCTTTTATTAGATTAATGTTGTCAAGATTGAATCTAGTAAAATTATTTAATGCAATATTCGATGTGTTTTCACAACCCTCTAGAGTGATAACTTTTGAACTCCTATCTGCAGTGCTCAAGTAAACTGTGCTGATACCAAGTGAGGTACCAATTTCTAAAATGTTTTTAGCACGATTAAATTTTGACAAGTTGTGTATAATTTTTCCTATTTTTTTACTTACAGAAGAGTTTTTAGCAATTTCACTAACTTTTCTTTTTCTAACGTATGTGATTGTTGAGCCCTTTCCTAAATCTAAAGTTTCAATTAACTGCTTTGATTGACTTAATAACTTAGAAAAAGAAAAAATTACTTTTTTTTTATCTGGAGCAATTTCTTTCAACAACTTTTTCTTAATCTCTAAAGCTTTTGAATCTACAAATAAATTAATTTTTTGTAAGTGAAGTATGAAAAGATATATCCTTGAGGCATAGATTTTAAGTTTCATAAGGAATCTCTAATTGAGATTAAAAACTTTTTAAGCTCTAACAACTTTTCCTTTAGAAAAACATTTTTTTGTAAATCATTTTTTTTTGATTGTAAAGTTTTTTTTGCCCCCTTTATGGTAAATCCGTTATTTTTCAGTAAGTGATGTATCATTTTGAGGTTTTCTAGATCTTTTTTTGAGAAAAGTCTATTTCCTTTCTTATTTTTTCTTGGTTTTATTATGTCAAATTCCTTTTCCCAATACCTAATGACTGTGATGTTTACATTTAATATCTTCGCTATTTCACCAGTAGAATGAAAAAGTTTTTCAATTTTTTTTTCTTTGTATGGTGGCATCAATCAAAAGATTGGTTGGATTGAGTTGAAATTTCAATCATCTTTTCGTATTCCTCAGCATTTAGGTCATTATAATAAAAATTGACGGGATTAATTTTTTTACCATTTTTGTGAACCTCATAGTGTAAGTGTGGAGCTACTGACTTTCCAGTGTTACCAACAAATCCAATTATGTCTCCTCTTTTTACTTTTTGATTTTTCTTAACTGCATTTTTTGACATATGTGCGTATAAAGTTTTGTATCCAAAACCATGATCAATTATTACATGATTACCATAACCTCGTTTACTATTTTTAACTTTATAAACTTTACCATCACCAGTGGCATAAATTGGTGTTCCTGTCTTAGCAGAAAAGTCCATGCCAGCATGAAATTTTCTAGTTTTGTATATAGGATCAATTCTATATCCGAAGCCACTAGCCATTCTACTTAAATCCTTGTTAGATAAGGGTTGGATTGCGGGTATTGAGGATAACATTTTATTCTTATCCTTTGTTAGCTTTATAACCTGATCAAAAGATTTAGATTGTACATAAAGTTGTTTTTTTAAGATATCTAACTTTTTATCTAGCTTCTTTAGAAGTTCGGTGTTTGAAAAACCCTCTAAGTATTTGTATCTATTAACTCCTCCAAAGCCAGCTTTACGTATTTCCGTTGGTATCGGATCAGCTTCAAAGATTTCTCTGTAAATATTGTCGTCACGTTTTTGAATGTCATCTAGAACAGTCTCAACTTCTAATAATTTTCTTTCAAATTTCTGATAGTTAGAAGTCAAGTAATTGATTTCAGCCTTCAATTTTTTTTCTTTAGGACTGTCAAAGAAGCTGTAAAAAACAAAAAAACTTAGGAAAGTAATTATTGATGCAGAGAATATAAATATGAAAAGGTTTTGAATCTTCTTCTTTAAAGTCAGATTAATTTTTTTATAACTAAGTGACTTTTTATCGTAATAATACTTTACTTTGGTCATAAGTTGCAAATTTACTAATTTGGTCAAGATTAACGATTATTATCTCATTTATAAATTTCAATGCATACAACAAGTTCAATAAGAGATAGATTTATCAGCTTTTTTGAAAAAAAATCTCATGTTAGAGTTAATTCAACCTCTGTCATTAGCAAAGGTGACCCAACTTTGATGTTTGTTAATGCCGGAATGAACCAGTTTAAAGATATCTTTTTAGGATATCAGAAGCCTGATTTTAAAAGAGTTGTTAACTCTCAAAAATGCTTAAGGATTTCAGGTAAACACAACGATTTAGATCAGGTTGGCCATGACACCTATCATCATACATTTTTTGAAATGCTAGGTAATTGGTCTTTTGGAGATTATGGTAAAGAAAAAGCCATTGAGTATGCTTGGGAGTTTCTTGTTAACGTATGTAGTTTAGATAAGTCAAGGATATATGTTACAGTGTTTAGCGGAGATAATCAAGATAATATTTCCCAAGACGGGGAAACATTCGATTTATGGAAAAGATATTTGCCTGATGATAATATCTTATATTTTGATAAAGATTATAACTTTTGGGAAATGGGAGATACGGGTCCTTGTGGCCCTAGCACAGAGATTCATTATGACAATAGAACTATTAATGAGATTGATAAAATATGCGGTGGTAAATTAGTTAATAAAAATCACCCAGAAGTAATAGAAATATGGAATATTGTTTTTATAAACTACAATCGCTCAATCGAAGGTAGCCTTTCTAAATTGTCTACTTTGTTCGTAGATACTGGTATGGGGCTTGAGAGATTAGCTATGCTTATGCAGAGAAAAAAGTCTAACTATGATATTGATATTTTCCAATCCATAATTAAGAAAATAACTGAAGATTACAAAGTGAAGTATGGTAGAGAAAAAAAAATAGATATTGCATTAAGAGTAATAGCTGATCATGTAAGAGCTGCGGTATTTTTGATCTCTGACGGATTAGTACCTTCAAACACTAAATCAGGTTATGTTATAAGAAGAATTTTAAGAAGAGCGTCGAGATATGCTTACACTGAACTTGGAATAAAAGAACCTTATATTTTTAATTTAGTTGATATTATTGCTGAGATATATTTCACAACATACGATGAAATAAGTCAAAATTTAGAAATGATTAAGAATTTAATCTTCTCTGAAGAAAAGATGTTTTTAAAAACCTTATCTCATGGACTGAAAAGAATAAACAAATATTTTATTGACAAAAAAAATATTTCTGGAGATCAAATTTTTGAATTATATGATACATATGGATTTCCTTATGATTTGACTAAAGATATATTAATTGAAAATGGAGTTATCCCAGATGAGAAAAACTTTATAAAAGCATTAGAGATACAAAAAAATAGATCAAGAGCAGTTGGAAAGATAATGTTCGGTGACTGGATTATAGTTTCTGATATTCAAAGTACTGGCTTTATTGGTTTTGATAAACTAGAAATAACAGTGGTAATTACGAGATATAGACTTGTAGAAAAATCAAATAAAAAAATATATCAGATTGTTTTGGATCAAACACCATTTTATCCTGAATCCGGAGGTCAAGTATCTGATAAAGGAATATTAAAGACTAAAACTGAAAACATAAAAATATTAGATGTTAAAATAGAGAATAATATAGTAATTCATGACGTAGATCAACTTCCTAAAGATATTACAAGCGAACTTGAAGCAAATGTGAATAAAGAAATAAGACATTTAATTTCAGTAAATCACACTGCAACTCATATTTTACATAATGTTTTAAGAAAAAATATAGGAGTTCATGTACAGCAAAAAGGCTCTTTTTTAAATGAAAATTATTTGCGTTTTGATTATAGTAACAATGAAAGTGTTTCAAAAGATGATTTATTAGATATTGAAAATTCTGTAAATGATATTATATATAAGAATTATACAGTCAATATTCAAGAGATGAGTTTAAAAGACGCTAAAGATAAAGGAGCCATTATGTTGTTTGAAGAAAAATACCTTGATAAAGTGAGGGTAGTAAGTTTTCATGATTCAATTGAGCTTTGCGGAGGTACACATGTGAAATCAACATCTGAGATTGGCTTGTTAAAAATAGTAAAAGAAACATCTGTTTCATCAGGGATCAGGAGAATTGAAGCAATAACAAATAAAGTTGCTTTCAATTTTCTAAATAAAATTGAATTTACCTCAAAAAAAATTATAGAATTTATAAAGGAGAAAAATTTTGACAAAGCTGCAAATAAATTGATTGATAATTATAGATCAACTCACAAGAAGTTGATTGAAGTAAAATCAAGTTTGATTCGAAACAAGTTTGAATCAAAAATTAATTCCATCACTGATGACTTAATAGTCGTGAGTGAGCTTGATTTTGTAAATATTAAAGACTTAAGACAATTAGGTCCTATTTTAAAGAAAAAAAGTCTTAGTAATCAGATTATTTTATTTTTCGTTAAAGAGAAAGATAATTATTCGATTATACTACATGTACCAAAAAAACATCATACTATATATCAGGCTGACAATTTAGTAAAGAAGCTAACAAAAAAGTTTGGTGGAGGAGGAGGAGGTAACACATCTGTCGCTTTTGCTGGTGGATTATCTAAAATTTCAGAAAGAGCTGTTATAGAGTGCTTAGAGAAATAAAAAAACCACTATAAATAGTGGTTTTTTAAGTTTATAGTACCTTAAGATTTTAGAATCTTAGTGAAAATCCAATTTTGAATTCTCCATCATCATCATCATTGTTATCTCCTAGATTCATTGAATAGTTAGGTTCAATGTAAAGCATACTCCATACATTAAAACCGTAACCTACTCCTAAAGTCATGTTATCTGTAGAATTTTCTGTTGGCATTTGAAGTGATACAAATAAGTCATCACTTACCATGTATCTTCCCATAAGATCAAAGTCATCACCATTGCTAATTCCACCTACGACAAATTTGTCATTTATCATGTATCCAATTCCCATGTTTTTTGTGAATTTGTCTACTGTTTCTTCTTGATCATTGTCAAATGTTCCAACGATCAATATCTGTGCTGATGCAATTATTGTAGCAAATGCAAACAGTGTTGATAGTAAAATTTTCTTCATTTTATAAAACGTTTTAGTTAATATCGATTGCAAGATAGCATTTAAACCTTGTATCGATTATGTAAATTTTTGTTTTTTTTAACATAATATTGTTAGTCAAAAAAAAAGGACTACAAAAAAGTAGTCCTTTTTTTTGTAATTAAATGCAATTATGGAGTAACTGTTAAAGTTACGTAAGTATATGTTGCATCTGCATCAGTACCTTCATCGTCTGAGATTAAGCTTATGCCTAATTTTGCATTATCGCTAAAGCTGTAACCCAAGTTGATTTCAGTTGCTGATCTTTCAAAGTCGTCATCGTTAGCATCAGTAATGTTGTGCATAGCAGCACCAATTGAAACATCACCCATGTCATAAGATAAACCAACTGTGATGTTCTCTCTTCCTGAAGCTAGGTAACCAAGACCTCCAGTAGTTGTCCAACTACCGTCCATGTTTGTACCTGCCATTCTGAAGGGGCCATCATTGTCTTCATCATACGAAGTTTGTGAAACCATTACTGACATGTCGTCATTTATAGCATATTGAACACCAAACATGTTCATTTTATCACCTTCATAATCTGAATTAAGAGAAGCCATAACAGTTGCTCCTGCAATCTCACCTGAGATATCTATACCAGTAGCACCGTCTGAATCGTCTGCATCACCCATTTGCTTATCCATGAATAATACATTTACATCAAATCCACTAAAATTACCAGATACATTTACATATGTTCTTGTAAAATCTTCAGAATCAACTAGACCTTCATTTCTATTTGCATAACCTAGTGTAGCGCTAACAGCGTCTAAGTTAAGATCAAATTTCATTCCGTCCCAAGTTGTTCTGTCTGTTCCCCAGTCATTTGTTGACATTAGAGCTCCAGAACCGTAGTTTAATGCTTGACGACCAACAGTCATTGTTGCGAATCCCATCAAGTCAGTTGAAGCGTAAGCCTCATAAACACTTGCAGTTGGGTCACCACCTGCATTACCTCCAGCAAGATTGTAATTGAAGTCATTACTCATATAAATACCCCAATTAGATCCACCAAAAGTAACTCCAGTTGTAACTCTTTGGTCAGTTAACATTTTATCATTGTCACCACTCATATCTATTCTTGTTCTAGACTCTACGTTTAGGTCTTGAGCAAAAGATACAGTAGTTAAAAGTCCTAAAGCAATGCTTAGAACGTTACGTAAAACTTTTGTCATAATTATTATTTTTTTAGTTAATACGCCGCAAAGATATACTTATCAATTAACATGAACAAACTAAAAGGGCACCTTTTTTAACATTTATTTGTGCAAATAACACTTAAACAGATAATTACCAATAAGTTAAGCATTTAGCATTAAGTAAAGAAATCAAACATTTTTACGAAAAACAATAGTTGATTACTTAATTATATGAAATTATAAGTATTTTGATTGATGTTAGCTTATAAATAAGTCAACTAAAAACATCTTTCAGTTTTTCAAAAAAGTTTTTAGTATTTTTTTGTGGAGAGGGAGAAAAATTTTTGTCATTAAGATTTTTTTCAAAAAACCTTTTTTGATCTTTTGATAATTTTTTTGGTGTCCATATATTCAAATGTATAAGTAAATCACCTTTGCCATAATTGTTTACACTTGGTAACCCCTTACTTTTTAGTCTCAAAATTTTCCCACTTTGAACACCAGCGTCAATTTTAATTCTTACTATGCCACTAATAGTTTGAATTTCTTTTGATACACCTAAAACAGCTTCACTTACACTGATAAACTCTTCACAGTGGAGATTTTGACCGTCTCTTATAAACTTATTATGCTCCTCTTCAGAAATTAGCACTAGCATATCTCCATTGATTCCGTCAAATGGAGCAGCATTTCCTTTACCACTAACCTTAAGTTGCATTCCGTCTTCTACTCCAGCAGGAATGTTAATTTCGACAGTTTCACTTTTTTTTATCTGACCGTTGTGATCTGCTCCAGCTGGCTTATTGTCTATAACTTTGCCTATGCCATTGCAATTATTGCAAGTTGTTGAGGTTTGCATTTGACCCAATATTGTATTGCTCACCCTTGTTACTTGGCCTGAGCCATTACAAACGGAACAAGTTTTAAAGGTTACATTTTCAGCATTTACTAGTCTGTCAACTTTGATTTTTTTCTTAACGCCACTGTTGATTTCGTTCAGACCTAATTTTATTCTGATTCTCAGATTAGACCCTTTAATTACTCTTTTACCTCTGCTAGAACTTCCCCCAAAAAATGAGTCAAAAGGAGACCCGCCTCCAAAAATATCTCCAAATTGGCTAAATATATCGTCCATGCTCATTCCTCCACCAAATCCTCCAGCTCCCCCCATTCCTGCATGTCCAAATTGATCATATCTCTGCCTTTTTTCAGCATTACTCAATACTTCATAAGCTTCAGCAGCCTCTTTAAACTTTTCTTCAGCTTGATTATCTCCTGGATTTTTATCAGGATGATATTTTATTGCAAGCTTTCTGTAAGCTTTTTTGATTTCACTTGTGCTAGCAGATTTTGAAACACTTAACACATCATAATAATCTCTTTTACTCATATTACTTACCTATAACAACCTTTGTAAATCTGATAACTTTATTTCCCATTTTGTAACCTTTTTCAATAACATCAATTATTTTTCCAGAATCTTTTTTGCTTTTAGCAGTTATACTAGTTATGGCTTCATGGAAATCTGTGTCCAAACTTTTACCAATTGGATTTTCTATTTCAACCAGTCCTTTCTTTTCCATTTCTGACTTCATTTTCTTTAAAATAAGTGAGACGCCATGATCTTGTTCATAATTGTTTGATTTAATACATCTCTCAAGGTCGTCAATTACTGATACAATTGATGTCATAATATCATGACCTGCTGTTGTGTATAATTCGACTCTTTCTTTGATAGTTCTTTTTCTGTAATTATCAAATTCAGCGAAGAGCCTCAGATATCTGTCTTTTTCCTCAGCTAATTGTTCTTTTAATGTTAATTTCTTTTTTGCTACCTTCTTGTCGCTATTCTTTTTCTTTGCCATTTATTTTTTAATTATTATCTGTGCAAAAACTTTGCCTCATTAGTTCAATCAGTCATTTTGTCAGTATTTGTTATCAGATCTATTTTTTCAGTCCCTCTAAAAATCTGTGTAGTTTTGCTCCTTTCAAATTTTTTGCCAATATTTTACCGTCTTTGTCAATGATTAGATTTGTTGGAATACTTCTTACAGAATATAGTCTAGCTCCTTTAGACTGCCAGCC
>MDTG01349333.1_pt1 | contig 10801 bp, 4 predicted proteins | sample 811421 | NCBI WGS metagenome assembly MDTG01 (sample SAMN05326645, study PRJNA326480) | marine metagenome | isolation source: seawater | place: Pacific Ocean: South East | collected 2011 | reverse complement strand
GCAAGAATTGATATGGAAAATAATAGATACTTATTTTACAGATGATCCTTATATATTAATAAAACATCAACTAAGTTCATATAATTTATTTTTTGAAAAAGACATTTATAAAATTTTTAGAGAGAATAATCCTTTGAGATTTGTGAAATATACCAAAGATGAAAATTTTACTCCTGCAAGACAAACGGGTGAATATGAATTTGAAATATATTTTGGTGGAAAAGAAGGAAGCGATTTATATTTTGGAAAACCGGTTATTTATGATAATAATGAAGAAGGAAAATACATGTACCCAAATGAAGCGCGTTTAAGAAATATGACTTATGCGATGTCCATACATTTTGATGTGGAAATAGATGTAAAGATAAAAACAGGTAATTTTGAAAATAAAGTATTTGATTTAGAATATAACGATACTATTAAATTAGAAAAAATATATCTAGGTCGTTTTCCAATTATGTTGCAATCGAATTTTTGTTTATTAAATGGATTATCTAGTTTAGTAAGATATAATATGGGTGAATGTAAAAATGATATGGGAGGATATTTTATAATAGATGGAAAAGAGAAAGTAATTATAAGTCAAGAGAAATTTGCGAATAATATGGTAATAATAAAAGATAAAGTGAATGAATTATATAGTCATTCGGCGGATATAACATCGGTTTCGGAGGATGCTTCTAAACCTATTCGTAAAACATCAATAAGAATAGTTTCTCCTAACAGTAAATTAAAAAATGGAAATATAGTAGTGTTTGTACCAAATGTTAGAAAACCGGTACCTTTATTTATATTAATGCGCGCTCTTGGTATTGAGTCGGATAAAGAAATATTGCAGTATATTTTAACGGATATAGAATTAAATGAAAATTATCTAGAATATTTTATACCTAGCATACATGATGCGGGAACCATATTTACGCAAGAATTAGCAATTCAATATATTAAATCTTTAACAAAAGGAAAAACCATAGCAAATGTATTAGACATATTATCGAATTATTTTATTCCACACATGGGTGAAATAGAATTTAAAAAAAAAGCGATGTTTATCGGTCACATGGTATTTAGTTTAATAAAAGTATATTTAAAAGAAGAACATCCTACGGATAGAGATAATTATAAATACAAAAGAATAGAAACACCAGGAATATTGTTGCATGATTTATTCAGAGAATACTATACGATAATGAAACGTAATTTTTTATTAAAAATGGATAAAAAATATTACTATAAAAAAGGATTTGAAGGATTATATTTTTTAAATTTGATAAAACTAGAATATAAAGAATATTTTAACGATAGAGACGTAGAGACGGGGTTTACAAAGGCGTTTAAAGGTAATTGGGGTGCCCAATCCCATACAAAACGAGTAGGTATAGTACAAGATTTAAATATACTTTCCTTTGTTTCGGCATTATCACATAAAAGAAAATTAAATTTACCCTTAGATTCTACGGCAAAAGTAATTGAACCTAGATTATTAAATGCTTCTCAATGGGGGTTTATAGATCCAGTAGATTCTCCGGATGGTGGAAATATTGGATTACATAAACATCTAGCAATGTCTAGTGAGATAACAACTGGATATTCCATGTACACCCTTTTAAATTTATTAAAAATAACAGATATTTTTATATTTAAATCATTAGAAGAGGTTTCTATGGAAGATATAAAATATTTAACTAAAGTATTTATAAATGGTTCTTGGTGTGGATTTATTGAAAATATAAAAGAAACGTATGAGATTTTAAAAGTATATAAAAGGACCGCAATAATTCCAATTCAAACAAGTATTTCATGGAATATCAAAGAGAAAATATTAGAAATGTATACGGATGGAGGAAGATTTTCAAGACCTTTATTTTTAGTTAATAATAAAGAACCAAGTTATAAATCAATATCGGTGAATGAACGTGTATCATGGATGGATTTATGTACGGGAAGTTTATTTAAACCGGAAAATTATTCGATAAACAAAAATAAAGTATATAGCTTAAAAGAATTATATGGAAACAAAACGATGGAAGATTTATATAAATCAAAATCTGTAGTAGAATATTTAGATTCATCAGAGATAAATACATCTTTAGTAGCAGGTTCAATTGAAAATATAAAAAAATATACGACCCATCTGGATATTCACCCATCGCTTTTATTTGGTATATTGGGTAATCAGGTAATGTTTCCTGAAAATAATCCGGCGGTTAGAAATTGTTATGGGTGCGGTCAAGCAAAACAAGGAGTTTCTTTATATAATTCAAATTTTAGAAATAGAATAGATAAAATGGGAGTTATTTTGAATTACGGACAGATACCATTGGTTAAATCAAGATATACAAAATATATCACAAATGAAGAACATCCTAATGGTGAAAACGTAATAGTAGCCATTATGTGTAATACAGGCTATAACGTGGAAGATGCCGTATTATTAAATCAAGGTTCCGTAGATAGAGGTTTATTTAGAACCACTTATTTTAATATGTATGAAACCTATGAAAAAACTGAAACCATTGGTGATAATGTAGTTCAAACCAGATTTTCAAACATAGAAAAAGAGAAAGACTTAGATAATCTAAAACCAGGAATGGATTATAGCTTACTAGATGATTATGGATTAGTTAAAGAAAATACGCAAATGAATGATAGTATTACCGTAATAGGACGTATTACAGAAACTCCTAATGAATCTTTAAAAAAAACGGATTCTTCTATATTTCCTAAGAAAGGACAATTAGGCATTGTGGATAAATGCTTTATTACGGACGGAGAAGAAGGATATAGAATAGCAAAGGTTAGAATTAGAGAAGAGCGCATACCCGCGGTTGGAGATAAATTTGCGTCTAGATGCGGACAAAAAGGAACCGTTGGATTTTTAATACCAGAATGCGACATGCCTTTTACGCAGAATGGTATAAAACCCGATATAATTATAAATCCGCATGCTTTTCCTAGTCGCATGACCATAGGACAATTAGTAGAACAAATTTTAGGTAAAATAGGATCTATTACGGGAGTATTTGGAGACTGCACCGCGTTTGTAAATCAGGGACCTAAACATGATATATTTGGAAAATTATTAGTTCAAAATGGATTTCATTCTACGGGAAATGAACTTATGTATGATGGTGTATCAGGGAAACAAATAGAGTCTGCTATTTATATAGGACCCACTTATTATATGCGAATCAAACAAATGGTTAAAGATAAAATTAATTATAGAGCAAGGGGACCTAGAACTGCGCTAACTAGACAGACAGTGCAAGGAAGAGCAAATGATGGAGGACTGAGAATAGGAGAGATGGAAACCCAAGGTATTCAAGCACATGGAGCAGCCCATTTTATAACAGAGTCCATGTTAGATAGAGGAGATGACTATTATATGGCCGTATGTAATAAAACCGGTCTAATTGCTATTTATAATGAAAATAAAAATATTTTTATTAGTCCTTATGTAGATGGACCTCTAAAATATACGGAAGCTTATGACACTAATTTGGAAGGCTTAAAATTAAAACATATTACGAAACACGGGAGAGATTTTAGTATTGTTCGTATTCCGTATTGTTTTAAATTACTAATGCAGGAACTACAGACTATGAATATACAAATGCGAATTATTACGGATGATAATATCGATCAATTGATGTCCATGTCTTATTCTAATAATGTAAATAAATTATTATCTATAGATGACCTCGATATAAAACAAATTAAACAAAATACTAAAAAGAAACTACAACAAAATGTAGGGAATCCTACGGTTTTGGTAAAAACACCCGACGGAGAAAAAGAAGGGCAACAACAAGAACAAGAAAAGGTTAGACAACAAGAAGCGGAAGAATTACTACCTACCACGTTACCGGTTTTACCTGCTAAAGATTATGCGATAGGAGATATAGTTTATTATATAGAAGATGTTAAAAAACAAAGAGAATGGATTATAGAAGAACTAGATGAAGAGTATGATGCCATTGTTATTGTGTCTGATGATATGACGGATTTAAATGACGAAATGAATATGTATATATCACAAGATAGACTGATTGCAACCGTTGAATCAGAAGAAATTAGAAAAAAGGGAACTTCGCAAAGTACCACGCAAAATCCTTTACCCGCATTAATTCCACAAGCAATAACAGAAAATATACCCAACGTTTTAAATGAAACCATTGATACGGCACAAAAAACGATAAATAACGCCCAACAAACCATTCAAACGGCACAAAAAAGAATTACGGATAATTTAAATGCGATTCCTTCTATATCACCACCGTTCAACGCGGCTACGCCTACCTCACCCGGATATTCACCCGTATTCAATCCAAACGCAGAATATTCACCTCCATTCGATCCAAATACACCTCCCCCAGAAGATTCACCTAGTTTTAATGAATGGGTAAAACAACAAGAGGAATCTAATTTAGAAAAAAACGAGGGTAACGAAAATAAGATCGTTAAAAAAGAGGGTTCTACCGAAGAAAATAAAAAAGATGAAGATACAAATGAAAAATCTGTTGAAAAAATGAGTAGCGGAAATATCATGAATGATGCGTTACCTACGCTAACCAATATATTTAAAACATTTACAGGCAAAAATTAATTTTTAGGTAATATAAAAAATATATCTAATATATAAATGTCCACATCTAACATATCTAAATCTGACTATTCCGTATCTACGGTTTATTATAATAATTTTGATTCTGGAGAACACACCTCAAAAGGCAAATCCTATAAAAGTTTTCAATTGGCAATAAAGCATTTTAATTTACTATGGAATGATAATGACATATATGATAATACGCGTGCAAATAATAAAGACACCATAGAAACAATTATTAAACATTTAATCTGTTCTTTAAAATGTTATAAATATAATCAAGATGCTAAATTATTATTAAAAAATATATACAGTTTACTATCAACATCTGAGTTAGAGACAAATATATCTATTGATTCTAGTTTAGATTGTTCTGCTTCTAAAGTATTGCTAAATTCTAGTAACGATTATGTGTATTAAATATTAAATAAAAAATATATATTTAATATTTATTTTTGCATAATTTTATTGCTCATTAGTTTTTTATATCTCGTGTAATCCGAGCTATCAGATACATTTTTGGTGTTTCCATGTTTATTCATGGCGCTAATAAAATTCATTCTTCCACAATTGGTTCTCGCAGCAGTACATTTAGAATAATTAATAGAATTTTTTAGTATTTTTCGTTCAGCAGACCTTTCCGTAGTTGAATTTTCTGGATAAGGAATACCGGAAGATGCTCCACAATTTACCATATAATAATATGTAATATTTTTTTTAATTGGTAATTAATCTAGGAGCAATATTCATGGTCATCAATTCTTGAAATAATAGCTTACATGAATAAGGTATCTTAACATAAGAGAAATTTACACGATTTTCACACATTTTACAATAATGTATATTTACTTTATCATTATATGAAGCTATGAAACCACACATATTACATATATGTACGGAGTACTTATCAGATGCATTATATATTCTTTCTTTTGTAAATTCCGATATACCATGACTAATACAGCAATCACGCTCCATCTCTCCAAATCGGAGACCGCCGTCTCTAGACCTACCTTCTGCGGGTTGTCTCGTTAAATTAACCATAGGTCCTATGGATCTACTATGTTGTTTATCTTTGACCATGTGCTTTAATCTTTGATAAAACACCGGGCCGATAAATATGGAACATTCTATTTGCTTACCGGTTAAACCATCGTACATCAATTCATTTCCTCGTGACTCATACCCTATATTTTGTAATTTACTACAAATTTCACTAATTTCTAAATCTCCAAAACTTGTTCCATCGCCATATAATCCTAATTCTACCAGTATTTTTCCTAAAAGGGTTTCTTTTAGTTGAGCTATGGTCATGCGACTAGGTATCGCATGCGGATTAATTATAATGTCGGGTTTTACACCTTTTTGCGTAAAAGGCATGTCGCACTCAGGTATGATATTACCGATAGTTCCTTTTTGACCGTGTCTAGAAGATACCTTATCTCCTATTACTGGTTCCCTAATCGCTCGAGTTTTTGATTTACATAAATGATATCCCTCGCCATTCCTTTGTAAATAATTTTTATCTATATAAGTTTCTTCATTGGTTCTAAAAATTTTACTTTGATCTTCATATTTTATAATCTTTGTATGGTCGTTTCTATTTTCTTTTATGGGAAACATCTTGGCTATTATAATATCTTTATCTTCTAGTAGGGTATTCTCGTTTATCACTCCTTTTGAATTAATTTTATTATAATTTCCAAATTTCATAGCTTTTGTTTTTGAGGGATCTGGCTTACAACGAATTTCCTGGTCTCCATGAATCTTTTTATCTTCGTCTTTTTCCGTATGGTATATGGTTGCTTGAAATAAACCCCGATTTAAGGAACCTTGATTTACCAAGACGCTATCTTCTTGATTATATCCCGTGGTTGTAGCAATAGCTACGATAACCGGACTACCCGATGGTATATTATTTAATTGTATCATACTCATAACCCGCGTATCTACCAACGGACGCATGGGATACGTTAATACATAAGCTGTTTTATCCATTCGTTCTTTAAAATTAGAAACATATATACCCATTGCTTGCTTACCCATCGCACATTGATAAGTATTCCTAGGAGATTGATTTGTCTCTGGAAATGGAATACATGATGCTAATATTCCGAATATAGTGCTTGGATGAATTTCACAATGAGTATAATGATTTAACTTATTTTTTCGATCCAATAATTCTTTTGGTCGCATGGCTATCAAACTTGAATTTTGCTCTAAAGGATCTATATATTCTATCACTGATTCATCTAATTTAATATTTGTAAGTAAATCGTCCCATCCTAATTCTTGATTCCTTAATTTTTCAATAATATCCGCATTCAATATCAAACGATTATTTTTTACTTTTAATACCGGCCTTGTTAATCGTCCTGCGTCATTACATAGAATTATCTCTTTGTTATTATAATCAAATACTATTGATGTATATATATTTATCATTCCTATATATTTTTTTTCCTTTAAATTAAGATACAATTTATAGGGCTCTTTCGCGTAGCCTATTATAGTTCCATTGATAATTACCTTTACTTTATCAAATAACTCTTCTGGTGTTATATCTTCTATCTTTACTATATCATTTTCTACATAATCATACAATCCATTACTATTTGAAGTAATTGTTAAATGACTCATATAACTTAAATTTTTTACAACTCCTACAGATTGACCTTCCGGTGTTTCCGCGGGGCACAAATAACCCCATGTCGTATTATGTAGTTTTCTTGGAGGTATTAATTTACCACTTTTATCTATAGGAGTATTCACTCTTCTTAAATGACTTAGTGATGCTATATAGGTTAAACGACTTAATACTTGCGCTACACCTACCTTACTGGTACTTATATGTTTTATTCCAAAATCTCCTGTAGCTAACGCACGTTTAATACCGTTCTCTATGGTAGAAGATTTTATTATTTTATAAATATTTGTTAAATTGATAATATTTTCATAATCGTTTGTAGATCTCCAAGATCCGTTATTAATTTCTCTATTTATTTGTTTTTGCATGTCTTTTACCAACTTGTTAAAATAATTTCTAAATAAATTATTCAATAGTACTCCACAAGAATCAATTCTTTTATTTAAATAGGAATCCCTATCATCTATACATTTCATACGTAATGAGGTTTTTAATAGTTTATTCGCCATATGTCCTAGAAAGAATATCTTTTGTTTTATATTGTGGCAATGGGGAAATAAATCTTGCTGCAACACATCATTGGTAAATTCTTTCTTTTTTAATTTACCTGCTTCTACCGACATATTGATGGGTGTGTACATTACATGACTTGTTATATATTGAAGCGCACTATCTTTCGTTAAACAACCTTCCGCATCAATAATCGATCCCTTCAAGGCATACAGTAGTTTTTTATTAGAATTATCATTGTTATTTAATAAAATATAAGAACAAATTTCTTTATCAGATATTATATCAAATGCTCTAAATAAAACAAATAAAGGGATCGGTTGTTTTATCCTTGGTATCTGTATATATAACCCATATCCAAATCCATTGTGTTTGCTTGATATCATCATGCTAATTTGTTTAGGAGAAATTTGTTTATAATCAGGAACGGATTTTATTTCTGCTATCCATCTCCATTTACTCGTATTTTTAGAACTATCAAAACAATATATTTTATTTTCAGCCGCTCTTTCTTGTCCTAAAACTGTTTTCTCGGAACCATTTATTATAAAATACCCTCCTGGGTCAAATCTACATTCTCCGGTTATATTATTATTTATGTGTTGATACTGTCTTAACACACAAATATTTGATTTTAACATAATTGGTAATTTTCCAATGTGAATTCTAGGTAAACATTTAAAAATTCGCTGGACGTTCATCATATCCTCTCCATTTCGTATAATATAAGTAATATTTAAGTCTACGGTCATCGTTGATGCATAAGTAAAATTTCTAAGTCTAGCTTCTTGAGGAATCATTATCTTTGTAGCTCCGTTATTTTCATGGATTTGCGGCCGAAATATACTGAAATTTGTAAATTCTATCATTATTTCTAGACTATATTTATTAAAAGTTGCGCTATAATCATTTTCAGACCTAATATGAACTGGATTAAACATTTCTATCGTCTTTTGTATCTGTTCTTGTGTAAAGTTATTATAAGATTCCAATTGATGTCTTACTAATTTTTCCAAATACTCTTTTCTAAAATAACTGTTAATTAATTCCCAAGGATCTTCCGTATAAGATCCATTTTCATATTCTTTATCCATTTTATTCATTTTATCATATTTTTTCATATTATTTATTGTTTCAATTTATTTTTAAATTAATTATAAATATTCTATAGTATTTTAGTAGTATATAGTATTATTTTTTATTTTGATTTATAATATGGAAAAAAAAACCATTTCAATAAACCCTGATTTATTTTCTATGTCTAAAAAAAAAAAAAACAAAAAAAACAAAAAAAATTAAGCCTAAGCCATTAATTAAACCTAACGTCATGCAAAAAGAGTTATTAAAAAGAATAAAAAAACATCAGGAAATTTCAGAAAAAGAAGAAAAGGCGGATGAAGTGATTAGTGGAAGTGAATTTGATAAACATTTAGATTATTTAAAGAAATTAAGGGAAGATAAAAAAAATAAAAAGAAATTAAAAAAAAAAAACAAACAGATAAACAAAAATACGAGAAAAAATTCCGTAATAGACATAAAGACTCCTGTTGCTAGTGTTTTGCCTCCTCCACCTTCGGTTATTCCTTTGCCTCCTCCACCTCCGGTTATTCCTTTGCCTCCTCCTCCTCCTCCGGTTATTCCTTTGCCTCCTCCTCCTCCGGTTAATCTAGAGCCACCCATTGATAATAATTCATTTTCATTACCCGAAGCCCCTCCTTATAGTTGTTTAAAAGGTTCATCTATCCCTACCTATAGAGAATGGAAAAAAAATACGAGAAAAAATTTATCTTTTAAAGATGTTCCCATCAATAATGTTGAAAATATGGAAATCACAGATATGAAAATACCTAACATAGATAATAAAAAAAAGAAATATAAAAAAAAGAAATATACAAAACGCACCTATAAATTAGGTAAATCACAGGAAGTATCTAATATTGGTGTATTTATTAAAAGCAATAATGACCGTAAGATGGTTCAAGAAGAAATTAATAAATTAAAAAATGTATCTATACAAGAGGTTAAGGATTATTTAAGACAACATTGTTTAATTAAAGTTGGTAGTAATGCACCTAATGATGTTTTAAGAAAAATGTATGAAGATTCTTTGTTATCTGGAGAGATTACAAACAAAACAAAGGGAACCTTACTGCATAACTATTTAAATGAATGATATAAAGGTAATAGTATAAGGTAATATAATGTCAATTTATGAAGATTATTTTAAATATACCGAAGAGTTATATTTAAAATATGGGAAAGAAAAAACATTAGTTCTACTGCAGGTAGGTGATTTTTTTGAGGCATATGGTTTATATGATTCTGCTAGCGATAAAATAGTAGGAAGCAATATAGAAATATTAAAGAATGAACTTGGTATGAAAATATCTTGTAAAAAGGATGATTATAAGGGAAAACCTTTGAGAATGGCGGGATTTCCTTTGGATAGCAAAGATAAACATTGTATTAGACTTCATGACGCAGGATATATCGTTGCTGTATACGAGCAAGAAAAACGTTCTGATAAAACTATCGTTAGGACATTGTCCGAAATAATCTCTCCAGGAACTTATTTCTATTCTAGTTCTGATACCATTTCAAACAACTGTTCTTGTGTTTCGATTAGTAAAATATATAGTTCTAAAAATAAAATATATCGTCTTTATTTTGGCATGGCCACCATAGATATCTACAGTGGAAACTCTTACCTATTTCAATACCATACAGAATATGAGAGATCGATTACTCCTTACGATGAGCTGGAGAGATTTATAATATCCCATAAACCAAATCAAATTATTTTTATACATAATCTTGAAAAAGAAGAATTAAATGATATTATTAAATACGTTTCTGTAGGTCAAGCAACTATCCAAAAATATGATACCAACGATTCTAGCTCTGAAAATATTAGATTGAAACAAATAGAAAACTCTAGAAAACAAACTTATCAAAAAGAAATATTTAAAAAGTTTTTTAATATAGATTCAATAAATGAATTCGATAGATACGCTTATGCTACCGAAACCTATTGTTTT
>MDTG01264237.1_pt1 | contig 10801 bp, 9 predicted proteins | sample 811421 | NCBI WGS metagenome assembly MDTG01 (sample SAMN05326645, study PRJNA326480) | marine metagenome | isolation source: seawater | place: Pacific Ocean: South East | collected 2011 | reverse complement strand
TAAGTTTCCTAACTACCGGCCGATTACAGGTAGTGAGTCATTTATGTATCAAAACATCACACTGTCGCCATTAATATCGGCTACAGGAAACGTTGAATATATCAGTATGATGATTTACGACATGACAGATGTTGCGGTTGGTAAAAAGCAGCTTGAAGCCATACAGGTGCATATGACGGAAGCACAAGAGCGTAATCAGCTCGCCCGCTAGTATTCACTTTTATCGCCACAAGTAACGTGCGAACCATCCCCATTTAATATTCGAGCTAATCGACACGTGGTCGCAGTTCTGCGTGTTGTCGGAGTTACTATGCGAACGTTTTTCCAGTTTTTACTATCACCCTTGTTATTGCCATTAGCGGCGAAAACAAAAGTTGTCTCTTCGACAAAGTTTTCCATTTTAGTCGCTACGGTATTTGTGTTAGCTGCGTGTGGAGGCGGAGGCGGTGATTCAGATAGCGGCAGTGGCGGTAGCACCAACCTTGTGATCAACGCGGGTGACGATGCAACGGTGACCGAGGGCGCAAGCTATTCATTAAGTGCGGTAGTGAGTGGCGGAAATGGAGAGTATACCTATCGTTGGTCGGCATCGCCTTCATTGACTATCACGCACGAAGACACGAGCGATTCTGCTGCTAGCTTTGAAGCGCCAAGCGTATCAAGTGCTACCGAATATACGATAACGGTAACGGTGAACGACACGGGTGGCAACGAAGCCAGTGACTTAACGGTTATTACTGTAGTGCCGATTAATATTGCCCCAGAGGCGATTATTGAAGTACCTGAGTGGGATGGATTAGAGGCAAATAATTTCCCTGGTGGCGTAGAAGTTATTTTTGATGGTAGTAGCAGTACCGACGATGACGCCGCCGACGAAAGTGCATCCATCTCTGATTACAGCTGGGCGCAAACCGACGGCACTAATGTTATTACCGGTGAAGAAACGAATTTATCAACCCTTACCATAGTCACGCCTATCGCCAATGATGCACAGACCTTGAGTTTCGAGCTGACAGTCACCGATAGTGAAGGTACCACCGATACGGAATCTGTGACTATTTTTGTGCAGTCAGAATCAGATACACTACCTGTGGTTGACGCAGGTTCTTCGCAAGGCGTTTTTAGCGGTGAGACTATCGTACTAGATGGCGATGCCAGTACCAGTATTCCAAGTGCGTTACCTCTTACTTACGATTGGGAGCGCAGCAACAATGTATCTTCAACAACCTTACCTGCTAATGCAGTAGATGCAGCTACCTTAAGTCAAAACGTAGATATTCAAGCAATAGACGATGAAGATGACTTATCTACTTTTGCTATCGCGCCTGCGGTAACTGAATATACCGTAGTGGCTTACACATTAACCGTGACCGATGCCAACGGTAATCAAGTAGAAGACACCATTAATGTGGGCGTACGCCCCATGCCCACTCCGTTAATGAATGATACTGGCGTGTTGCAGCAAGCAACAAATAACGCACTTACTGAAGCGCAACAAAATGAGTGGCCAGGTCAAGATGGGCAACGTGGCGCAGATGTTGTTGAGCAAAATGGATTAATTGAGAAAGCAGGAAGAGGCAAAGCGGGCTTCGATTACACCCGCTTGAATGCCAATGGTGATGAACAAGATGCCAGTGCAGATACGTGGTCATGCGTACGCGACAACGTAACGGGCTTAGTGTGGGAAGTGAAAACCGACGACGGCACACTGCAAGATAAAGACTACACGTATTCATGGTATAGCGACGATGTTAATGGTGGCTATGAAGGTGACTTAAGCGGTAGCGATACGGTGTGCTCGCTCACCAATTGTAATACCCAAGCCTATGTCACGGCACTTAATGCCCAAGGGCTATGTGGGTTTTACGACTGGCGTATGCCAACCCATCAAGAGCTTTTCTCGCTCATGCATTTAGGTATCTCTGATAGCATGACCATTGATGAAGACTACTTTCCTTATACCGGCGTACTTTCAGCAAACCCAGTGTGGTACTGGACTTCTGTACCTAGCGCCGACGGGGTAAACAGCGATGATGCGCAAAATGCATGGGCGTTGGATTTCGATTCTGGGGTAGATAACTTTTTAAATAAATCCTCGGCGGCAAAAGTGCGCTTAGTAAGAGCGGGGAGATAATCATGAAAATCTTAGCACCTGTATTAGCACCACTAGCAGCATCCTTGATGTTAGTTTCTGCTAGTTTGTCTGCACAAACCTGTTTGTCAGATGGGCTTGAAACCACACCGGATGAAGACTTTACCACTATTACCAGTAGTACGGTGTTACATGAGCCAACAGACTTGGTGTGGGAGCGCTGTGCAGAAGGCCAAACGTGGGACGGATCTACTTGTGATGGCGAAGCCGTGAAGTACACCTGGCAGCAAGCATTAAAGTTAGCGCAAGCGGCCAGTGACGAAGACCTATTAGGTTGGCGACTTCCCAATGTTAAAGAACTTGCCACCATTGTTGAGCGTGACTGTGTACGCCCCGCTGTGAACAGCACTATGTTCCCCGAAACACCACCCGATGACTTCTGGACTTCTACCCCTTCAGTTGATGATCCTGACAGGGCTTGGGTAGTGGCTTTCTTCAATGCGAGCCATTCAATCAAAGAGAAAGATCGCTTTATTTACGTAAGATTGGTGCGAACGTACACAAACGATTAGCGAATATGCACAAACCTTCAGTTTATACTTTAGACTAATGCTAAGGTTGTAAGGTAGGAAATGCGAAAGCGCGCACCTATAATGCGCGCTTTTCCTATTGCTTGGGGGTATAAATGCCAACCTTGATCTTTCACCCTGATTTTTCGCAGTTTAGACTCATGCCACCTTCCTATTTGTGTGCAAGCTAGCCACAATAGCTCCATGAAATATTTTGAACGCCTTTTATTAGGTATTGTAAGCACCGTGCTACTTGTTGGGTGGGTTAAACCAGCCTCGGCAGAAATCACGTGCAACATTGATTTTGCTTATGGCTTAGCTGTAAACGACACTCAACTTCGCGTTATGGAAAAGTCCCGCACGCGGGTGCAAATTAACGATCAAACTCAACTTTTTATTGATGGGCGTTGGCAAACTCTTACTGCGGAACAAAGTGAGTGGTTAGGTGAGTACGCCCACGGTCTGCATTATGTTGTGCCTAAAATGATTGTGTTGGCTACCGAGGGTGTCGACTTGGCAGTGGATACTATTGAAAGTGTTTACCTAGGTTTAGTTGGCAGCGATCACGACAGCTACGAGCGCTTAAATAGTGCAATGAAGCGAGTGAAAGTGAGAGTTAAAGACAAGTTTAGGCACGCAAGTAATCATTATTTTATTGGCCCAGGGTCGTTAGAAAGCGTGGATGAATTCGTTGACAGTGAAATTGAAGCCCAGTTAGAAGAAGCTATTTCCACTTCGGTAGGCGGTATCTTGTCTGCTATTAGTGGTATTAACACGAATAGTGACGAAGTGAATAGTGAAAAAGTTGCTGAAATTACCCGTCAATTAGGCACAGTAGGCGAGCAGCTTGAAAAAGACATGAACAGCAAAGCTACTACCCTAAGAAATAAAGCAGAGTGGATTTGCAACAAGCTAAAACGGTTAGATGTTGCTGAAGAAAAGCTTCGCGCTTCAATTCCTGCCTTGCAACCGTATAACCTCATTACTTCACATTCCCCAGAAGAGACTGAGTAGAAGCTAGCCTTTTACTAAGCGCGGCTAATTCAAGCCAACCAATCTCAATACCACCTATACGAAGCAAGACAGCAAAGTATTCAGGTAACGTCTGCCTTTGGCGGTTACCTGCCAATGGGTATCGGTAATATCGAGTAGCCCTTGTGTTTGGGCATCATCCAAAGCGTCTTGATATTCTTTTGTCAGTTCAACACCGGTTAGTGCGGTGTAATCCTCAATAGGGCAGGGCTCTACTAATCTAAAGCGGTTCATGAAAAATTCAAAAGGTAAGTCTTCAGCAGGTACTTGAGTTTCAGTATCCAAATAAGGGCGGCTTATTTCCATGTAACCACGAGGGTGCTTAATTTTAACCGTACGCGTAATAGTGCCTGTAGCGATATCCGTAATCTTACCGTGGGCACCGCAACCTATTCCCAAGTAATCCCCAAAGCGCCAGTAGTTAAGATTATGCTGACACTGATGCCCCGCTTTTGCGTAAGCAGAAATCTCGTATTGCTCGTAACCTGCGGCTTTTAATCGAGCATGCCCTTGTTCTTGAATATCCCACAATATATCGTCATCGGGTAATTCCGGCGGGCGAGAATAAAAGGGTGTATTAGGCTCAATGGTGAGCTGATACCACGACAAATGATAGGGTGATAACGCCAGCGCTTTATCTACATCAGACATAGCATTTTCAACACTCTGCTCAGGCAAGCCGTGCATTAAATCTAAGTTAAACGTGGGTAGCCCAGCACTATGCGCTTGGTTTATCGCCTCTATGGCTTGGGTATCGTCATGAATACGGCCAAGCACCTTTAAGTGGGCTGGCTGAAAGCTTTGTATACCTACTGATATACGGTTTATTCCGGCTTGATAAAATCCTGCGAAACGGCCACTTTCCACCGTGCCAGGGTTTGCTTCCATGGTAATTTCAGCATTATCTGCCAAGTTCACCCGCGTGCGAATACCGTTAATTAAGTCGCTAATCGCCTCGGCTGAAAATAAACTTGGGGTGCCCCCGCCTATGAAAATAGTTTCTATTGGCCTATCGCCAATACGTTTGGCATCTATGGCCAAGTCATCAAGCAAGTGAGCCACGTATTCTTTTTCGGGCAGCGCAGACTTCAAACCGTGTGAATTAAAATCGCAGTAAGGGCATTTTTGTACGCACCAAGGAATATGCACGTACAAACTTAGTGGAGGATTACGCAAAAGTGTTTCTCATTGATTCTAATAATATAGCTAGGGCATTTCCGCGATGACTAATACGGTTCTTTTCAGCCTTATCTAACTGGGCAGCAGTGCAGTTGTGAGATGGAACATTGAAAACTGGATCGTAACCAAAGCCGCCGTCACCTTCACGAGAATTTAAAATTTCGCCTTGCCATTTGCCTTGGCTGACTAAAGGCACAGGATCATCAGCGTGACGCATGAAGACGAGTGTGCAAAAGAAATGTGCTTTGCGGTTATCGCTGCCCGATAGCTCACTTAAAAGCTTGTCGATATTGTCACTGTCGGTAGCATTATCGCCAGCAAAACGGGCTGAATAAATACCTGGCGCGCCACCAAGAGCATCAACCACTAAACCTGAATCGTCAGCAATAGCGGGTAAGCCTGTTACCTTGGCAGCATGTCGCGCTTTAATAATGGTATTCTCAACAAAGGTAGTACCCGTTTCAGGCACGTCTTCCACGCCCAATTCTTTTTGCGCAATAACATCTACACCGTATTCAGCAAACAAGCTGGTGAACTCACGCACCTTGCCCTGATTACCAGACGCAAGCACTATCTTTTGAGGAAAAGTCATAAAAATACCTTAACAAATTGAATTCATATTTAGCTGGCGCAGGTTAGGCTAAGCAGGAAAACTAACTACCCCATAACCACGCGGTAAATACGTCCCTGTGCGCTCCGCTGCCGCATCCATGCGGCAGAGGGGTTTCGGGGTAGTTAGTTCACCTATTTGCTAGCCTGCGTAGCTAATCTTGCAGTGTTAATCGCGGTTTATTTAACCGCGTGTGTAGGGAATTCAGCAGCCCTTTACAAGAATCGGTTTATAAGAAATCTCTAAAATGGCTAAACGTGGTTTATACCTGCCAGTTTCGCAGATGGCCCAAAAATTGGGAGAGGGCTTACGCAGCCAACACACCTGATTGGCCGCATCTCTTATCCCCATATCATTGCATCGCACTAGCGCTTTTTAGTGCGTACTTTGGTTTTATTCTTTGGCTTCGCTTTTGACTTGGCTTTTGCTTTGTCTTTCGCGGTTAGCTTTTTCTTTCTTGGGCCAATTTTAGGTGTTTTGTTTTGCGGACGAAGTTCGGCGATAACCCGTGCTTTGATAGGCTCTTCGGTGTAGCGCGCGGCTTTGGAAATAAATTCAAAGTCGTGGGCTTCTACCAATGAAATTGCAGTGCCTTTGGCGCCAGCACGGCCGGTACGGCCAATTCGGTGAACATATACGTCGGCTTTACGTGGCATATCGAAGTTAATAACATGGCTAACTTCAGGTACATCAATGCCTCGTGCGGCTACATCGGTGGCAAGTAGTACTGGCACTTCGCCACTTTTAAAGCGCGTTAAGGCTGCCATACGTTTATCTTGTGGCATTTCGCCTTGTAACCAGCACACCATAATGTCTTGCGATGCTAAGTAATCTTTTAGCATTTGCAGGCGTTCACGGGTTTTAACAAACACAACCGTGGTCGTCGCTTGTTCTTTTAATATATGAACAAGCAACGCCTTTTTATGGTTTAAGTCATCAGCTAGGTGGTACCACTGATGAATTTTGTTCTTTTCTTTACGTGACGGAAAGGCTTCAATCACTTCAGGATTTTGCAGAATATCTTTGGCAAACTGACTTACACCGCCACCTTCTAACGTGGCAGAAAATAGCATGTTCTGTTTGCGCCAGCGTGCTTCACTCGCAATCTGGTTCACAATAGTGCGGAAACCCATGTCTAGCATGCGGTCGGCTTCATCAAGTATAAGGCACTCGATGTCACGACAATCGGCCATTTCATTTTGAATGTGCTCGAACAAACGCCCTGGAGTTGCCACCAAAATATCGATGCTTTGGCTAAGGGTTTCTCTGTCGGTACCATAGTTGATGCCACCTGTGATCACACCGCTAACAATGTCAGTGTGCTTGGTTAACTCAACAGCTTGTTCATACACCTGAAGCGCAAGTTCACGGGTAGGGGTAAGAATAAGAATGCGTGTTGAACCTGGTTGTTTACGCGGGTAGTCGAGTAAAAACTGACAAACTGGCAACAAGAACGCAGCGGTTTTTCCCGTGCCAGTAGGCGCAGAAGCTAAAATGTCGCGTCCGTCCATTGCATGAGGGATAACCAAAGATTGTACGCTGGTGGGGCTCTCGTAGCCCATATCCGCCACCGCGTGGCAGAGTTCTTCGTCTAATTCGAGATCTTCGAAAGTCATAGTATAAAAACGCTTATATTGAATGGGGCGTATTGTAGCATTTATGGTACAAAACGTAGAAAAAAAACACGTAATAGATAATTTACTGAAGTGTTTTGTGTGAACACCTCACAAATCCATGTTGAAAGCCGCTTTTTAAATCGCTATGAGAAACTAATTTATTACACCGAGTGTTCAGTGCGCCTTATTGAGGGCGATTTACCTGTGCGATTTTCTCTAATTTTGCATTGTTCAGTGCTTCGCGAATTTCTGGGCCTTTAAATCCTTGTGCAATAATGTGCTGAACATCCACGGCATTGGCGGCCACCAATGCTTGCGTTATCAAAGTTTCGCGCTCTGACCAATGGGATGAATTCATAGTGCCAGTCTGCTTTGAATCAGAAAATTGCATTGCAATAGGCTGCAGGGCATTGAGAAAAAGACTAAAGCGCTCAGGTCGTCGCCATGCATCGGTTTTATTAAACACCGTTAATAGGGTATCGGCTTCTAGTTTGTCGCTACTGATAAGTGAAGCTTTATGCGCACTTACCATTTCAGCAATTTCGCTCACCGTGTTTTGTACTTTTAGTCTTTTACACAGTTGCTGAACTTCACTAGGTGATAAGCCTGAACAAAGCGCTGCAAAACGTACTTCTAACGGGGCTGTATAATTGGAACCCTGGCTTTGAGTGCGTGTTTGAATTTGTTGAAGTGCCTGAATACCAGTATCAAAAGCGCTTTCAGACTCGCTGAGTTCTGCAAACCAGTCGTTTAAGCCGTGGCAAGACTTTAAGGTTTTGAAAAATACCTCGGGGGTGGCTTCAAGCAAACTTCGCTTGGTTTCTTGCCATACTCTTTCTGCACTTAGGCTGGTTAACTCACCAGACTTGGCCATGGCGGTCATCAGGTTTAAGGTTTCTTCAGCAATGGTAAAGCCTAAATAGGCATAGCGGGTGGCAAAACGGGCTACGCGAAATACCCGCAAAGGGTCTTCAGTGAACGCGTCTGAAACATGACGAAGCACTTTATTTTGTAAATCTTGTTGGCCATGGTAGGGGTCGATAAGTTCGCCGTCTTGGTCTCGGGCAATGGCATTTACAGTTAAGTCGCGGCGTTTTAGGTCTTCCTCCAAAGTAACCGAGGTAGAAGCGTCGCACTCAAAGCCAGTATAGCCGCTGCCCATTTTACGCTCCGTACGGGCAAGTGCGTATTCTTCCGAGGTTTTAGGGTGTAAGAATACAGGGAAGTCTTTACCCACTTGTGTAAAGCCTTTAGCTAGCATTTGTGCCGGTGTTGCTCCTACCACCACATAATCACGTTCGGTAACCGTTCTCCCTAATAGGGTGTCGCGCACCGCGCCGCCAACTAAATAAACCTGCATGTAACCTCTGTATTGTAAATTTTCTTAAGCCAATGGGTATTATTACAGAAGCAGTTTACATAAGCACACTTTGACTTCTGTTCACGCTCTGGTAGTTTAAATCGCGTTTTCAACTTCAACAGCGAATACCATGTATTTGAATTACTTTGGGTTAAGCGATAATCCGTTTTCAATCGCGCCAAACCCCGATTACCTCTATATGAGCCCGCGGCACAAAGAGGCGTTAGCTCACCTTACTTTTGGGCTAAGTGAAAGTGGCGGTTTTGTTATGCTTACCGGCGAGGTAGGTACAGGGAAAACCACGGTTTCTCGTAAGTTATTGCAGCAATTGCCTGATAACACCCAAGTCGCAATGATTTTAAACCCAACGCTTTCTGCGCTGGAGTTGCTCGCCACCGTGTGTGATGAACTTGGTTTACAGTACCAAGAAGAGAAAGCCAGCTTAAAATATTTCACTGACTTAATTTTATCTAAGTTAGCAGAAAACCACCAACAGGGCATGAACACGGTGTTGATGGTTGATGAAGCGCAGCATTTATTGCCAGAAGTGTTGGAACAATTACGGTTACTCACAAACCTAGAAACTAATCGTGAAAAGCTATTAAAAGTAGTATTAATTGGCCAGCCAGAATTACAGCAACTGTTGAAGCGCAACGAGCTCAGACAGCTCGCCCAGCGTATTACTGCGCGGTATCATTTATTGCCACTTACCGCCCCAGAAGTTAGTGCTTACATAGCGCATAGGCTAAGTGTTGCTCATGGTGATGTGAGTATTTTTAGCAAATCCACCTTGCGTGCAGTGCATCAAATAACCGGTGGTATTCCAAGAGTTATAAACTTGCTTTGTGATAGGGCATTAACGCTTTCTTTCACCAAACAACATGCCGTAGTGCAAAAGCCTATTTTCCTTGCCGCAGCACAGCAAATTCTTGGTGAAGATGTGGTAAGCCAGCGTATGCAGGGTAATCGCAAATGGTGGCTTTTCAGCGCATTTGTGGTGGCCGTGTTCTGTGGCTATGGCCTAGGGAGTTTATATGTCTAATATTCTTAGTATTAATGACCTAAAGCCCGGCATGGTAATTGTTAGAGTAACGCAACAGAACGGGCCGGTTAAAATTCGAAAATCAGGCTTGGTATCTAGCGATGCTATGGTGGAAGGCTTAGCAGAAATGGGTGTTCAGGAAATAGAAATAGATCCTGATCAAACTGTAGAAATTGCGCCTGCAACTACAGTCGGAACGGGACATCGCACGCAAACCCAAGCGTTATTACGTGGCCAACATGATACCAGCGCAAAGTTCGACAAAACGCTATCTGACCAATTTAATCGCAGTTTGTTTTTGCCTACTGTGCAGGGGCTGCCTTCAATGTGGAAGGTATACGGCAAAGAGCTTGCGACTTACTCTGCTATTGTCGCAGGTGGTTTATGCTTAGGGTTTCTGGTTGCTACGCGAGGTGAGTGGTGGCCTGCGGTTACGGCGTCGGTTGTAAAATCTATTCAACCTGAAGCCTCAAACACGGCTGATACCTCGGAGCAGAGCCCCCAGTTGTCTAAACAACAGCTAGCACAAGCTCCCTTACAGACAGCTACGCAAGCGAACGGGCAAGGCAGTGTTCAAGGAAGTGTGCAAGGAAACGTACAAGGAGCTGGACAAACAACAGCACCAGTGAATATGCCGCCAATGGTGCCCAATGCATCTGAACAAGTATCGACAACTAGCGGTAATCCACCTTCTGAAGAAATTGCTTCGCAAGAAGTTGGTTCAGATAGTATCGCGCAGGCTTCTAATACCAACCCAAACTCTCGGGCGGTGCCAAGCCAGGCTCGGGCAGGAAATCAAGCACGGACGGAAAACCAAACACAGGCGGGAAGCCAAGCTTCTTCGGGGAGTCAAAACGACGCTGATAATACCTTCGATTTAGCGGCGGCCGAACAAGAAGGGCGGGTGCTGAACTCTCAGAGCGTTCAAGATGAAAACAAGATTGAAGTATCGCCAGAACTGTTAGCACGATTTAATCAAGCGGTGGCAGCACTGGATACTCAAGCCGAGAATGATGACTTTGAGCCAAAAACGAAAGTTACGGTACGAGATAACATTCAGCGTGTCGATCAGTTGCCAGTGCGGCTATTAACGCGGTTGCCCTCTATGAATTTCAGTGCGCATATGTACGCTTCACGACCAGACGATCGTTGGGTGCGAGTGAATGGCATACAAATGAGTGAGGGTGATTGGATTGACGATAAAGTGCAAATTGTCAATATTGAAGCGCAGCAAGTGGTGCTAGGTTTTGAAGAAGAACTCTTCACCATGGCGGCGCTTACTGACTGGTAGTAAAGGCGCT
>MDTG01242862.1_pt1 | contig 10801 bp, 8 predicted proteins | sample 811421 | NCBI WGS metagenome assembly MDTG01 (sample SAMN05326645, study PRJNA326480) | marine metagenome | isolation source: seawater | place: Pacific Ocean: South East | collected 2011 | reverse complement strand
TGCTGCACTCATACACTCATCCTTCATAATCATCTCATTAGGCCTTTTGGGTGTTGGCTTTTTAATGCACTTAAAGCTTTCTCACGGGATCAGAAGTATACTTTATGTCTTGGTTGGGGTTGTTGTTGGAGTAATGGGGCTTTATTTAGCACAGTTTATTGGTGCAAGGCAGGGGGCAGAGTATAGTAACGGAGCATCGCAAAGCGCAAGTGGATTAGGCTTTATTTATTGGAGCTTTGTTTTCATGTTATTTGTTATGCAAGGCAAAGTCTTTTTAAGATACAACACACAAATAATATTCTTTCTAATTTTATATCTTTCAACTTATTTTTTATTACCTGTTACAGCAAGAATATTTGAAAGTGTTGTATTACTAGTGTTATTAGCTTCTCTTCGTTTTAAAGTAAAATACAAGCGTATTTTTCAATTGGTTTTCTGTTTATATTTCTTTTTGTTGTGGAGCTTACACTTAAGGCAAGAAGGGTTAGGTTGGTTTGTCAGCTAGTTTTTCGAAAGGGTATTTATAATTGAAAGTATTACATATCATAACGGGCCTTAACGATGGTGGGGCAGAAGCTGTTTTATATCGATTAGCCACCTCTAAAAACTCTACCTTTAAACATTCTGTTATATCATTAATGGATGGTGGAAAGTATGGACCTTTACTGGAAGAGGTCGGGGTTGATGTTTATTGTTTAAATATACAGCGAAGTGGATTAAATGTTTTTTTTGTCTTTAAAATTTTTAGTTTAATAAGAAAATTGAACCCGGATGCTGTACAAACCTGGATGTTTCATGGGGATTTGTTTGGTGGTCTTTTCGCTCGTTTATCTGGTTTCAAGAATATTGTTTGGGGTGTTCATCATACTAATTTAGTCAAAGGCGAGTCTAAGCGCTCTACTATTTTCGTTGCAAAAATCAATGCTTTGTTATCACATTTTGTACCCAATAAAATTATTTATTGCGCCGAAAAGTCTAGAGAAGTTCAAGAGTCTATTGGTTTTTGTACTAAAAAAGGTATTGTTGCCAGTAATGGTTATGATGTTAGTCAATATGTTTACAATGAACAATTAGGTATAGATTTTAGAGAAGAATTAAGTTTATCAAACCGCTTTTTAATTGGGCATGTTGGTCGTTATGATCCTTTGAAAGATTACAGTAATTTTTTAGCGGGTTTGGGGGTATTAAAAAAAGTACGGAAAGACTTTAAATCAATATTGGTTGGATCGTTCTTAGACGAAAAAAATCATGAGTTGAATAAATTAATTTTAAAAAATGATATAAAAAATAACGTTTTATTATGTGGGCGAAGAAGCGATATTCCATTAGTGATGAATGGCTTTGATGTGTTTGTTTTATCGTCAATTTCTGAAGCTTTTCCTAATGTTTTGAATGAAGCTATGGCTTGCGGCACTCCTTGTATTACTACTGATGTAGGCGATGCGGCCCGAATAGTTGGTGATACCGGCTGGGTTGTTCCAGCAAGAGATCCTCAAGCTTTAGCAAAGGCGATATCAGCAGCTTGGTACGAGAAAGATAATCTACCGGTAAAATGGCTGGCGAGGAAAAAAGCTTGCCGCGAACGCATTGTCAATAATTTTAGCCTAGAAAAAATGGTCAGTGATTATGAAAGCGTTTGGATGGAAGGAATTAAGGTATAATTATTGAGACTATTTATTCTATCAATTTAGAAGCAGATTAGATTATACCTGGCTCTTTATTTAAAACTCTTTGTGATCGAATTATCAAAATGTTTTTTATGGCCGTGATTTATTACATCATTTTAAATGCTAATACACGGTTTTTTAGTGCATAAAATTTGCTCGATATGAGCTTTGCACAACATATCTTTTTAGCCAGAAAGTATATTATAATTAGAAAGCAGTAGTTTTGGCTTTATAATTATTTATATTGTTCATTTAGAGAAAGTGAAGCTTTCTTATTTTTTATTAGAGGTTAAGTTGAAAGTCGTAATTATTGGTACTGTAGCATCTTCTATTTTTGGTTTCAGAATGCCATTAATTAAAGAACTTTTGGGGAAAGGTCATAGTATACTTGTTTTTGCTATAGACTTTAACCTTGAACAAAAAAAAGAGTTACTTGCTCTTGGTGTTAGCCCTGTTGATTATCAGTTATCACGTTCTGGTTTAAATCCTTTTGCTGATTTGAAAACAATGTTAACTCTAAAGAATACGTTAAAAGAAATTAAACCGGATATTGTTCTTAGTTACTTCATGAAACCTGTTATTTATGGCTCAATAGCTGCTTACTTAGCTGGTGTACCTAAAAAAATAGCTATGCTTGAAGGTCTAGGGTACACGTATACCCCAAGTTTAAATGGGTTTTCATTTAAAAAGAAAATATTACAGTATATTCAGGGTTGCTTGTTTAGTATTAGTTTTCGAGCAACGAATGAAATAATTTTTTTGAATCCTGATGATCCAAAAGACTTGAGTAAATATGTTCTATTTTACAATTACAGCCATAAGATTAATGTTCTGGGCGGTATAGGCTTAGATATTAGTGAGTTTTCATATAGTGCTGTTGATATTACCAAACCAATCAGGTTTGTTTTTATTGCACGATTGTTAGCGGAAAAAGGTATTTATCAATTAATTGACGCTATAAAAATAGTGAAAAAAAAATATCCTACTGCAGAGCTTTTGGTACTTGGTAATCTTGATAAAGAAAGCCCCTCTAGTTTAAAAAGCAAGGAATTAGAAAGTCTTATAGAGCAAAAAATCATAGTGTATCCTGGTCATGTATCTAATGTAACCGAATGGTTGTCTGAATCTCATGTGTTTGTTTTACCTTCTTACTATCGTGAAGGGGTTCCTAGAAGTACACAGGAAGCCATGGCTATTGGCCGTCCTATTCTAACTACTGATGTCCCGGGCTGTCGTGAAACGGTTGTTGAGGGAGAGAATGGGTATATGGTACCGGCTTTCGATGTTAACTCACTAGTGGAAAAAATGAACTGGTTTATTGAGCATCCTGAGTATATTGAACCTATGGGGAAAGTAAGCCGTCGTTTGGCTGAAGAAAAATTTGATGTTCATAAAGTGAACGAAAAAATGTTACAAATAATGGGTCTATAATGAAACGCTTATTTGATTTTACAGTGGCATTAAGTGCCTTTGTTATGTTGCTACCCATTATTGTTATTGTAGCTATATTAATTCGCACTAAATTGGGCTCACCAATTTTATTTACACAAGACCGCCCTGGTTTAAACGGTAAAGTATTTAAAATGATGAAGTTTAGAAGCATGCTCGATGCCAAAGATAAGAACGGTAACTTGCTTCCAGATAACCAAAGAATGACTAAGTTTGGTGCTTTTTTACGTTCTACCAGTTTAGATGAGCTACCTGGTTTATTTAATGTACTAAAAGGCGACATGAGCTTAGTAGGGCCAAGGCCTCTGCTCGTGCAATACTTACCGCTATATAGTCGCGATCAAGCACGCCGCCATAATGTACGCCCAGGTATCACTGGTTGGGCGCAAGTAAATGGGCGCAATGCAATTAGCTGGGATGAAAAGTTCAAGCTTGATGTTTGGTACGTAGACAACCAAAGTTTTTGGTTAGATATTAAAATATTACTGTTAACGGTAAAAAAAGTATTTGTACGCGAAGGGATAAGTGCTGATGGGCACGTAACTATTGAACCTTTTAAAGGCTCTAACAATGACTAAGGCAACGGTAAAAACGCTGGCCATTATAGGGGCTAGCGGCCACGGTAAAGTAATCGCTGATATTGCGGAGCAACTAGGTTTTAGTGTTAGCTTTTATGATGATGCATTTTCAGATAAAAAAAATATAGAGCACTGGCCAGTTATAGGTACATTTTCAGATCTGCTTAATGTGCCTAGCAATCAGGTAAACGTAGCTGTTGCTATAGGCCACAACATTACCCGAAAAGCAAAAATAGAAACGTTGGCCCAAAAAGGCTACATGCTTCCTGTGCTCATTCATCCAACTGCAGTTATAAGTAAATATGCTCAAATAGACTCAGGTTCTGTCATAGCAGCTAACGCTGTTATTAACGCCTTTGCAGTAGTAGGCCGTGGCTGTATAATTAACACTTCAGCTATAGTTGAGCATGATTGTAGAATAGGTGACTTTACTCATATTTGTCCGGGCACATCCTTAGCAGGAGGAGTCTGCGTTGGTCGAGCTAGTTGGGTAGGTATTGGCAGTAAAGTAAAACAATTCATTCATATTGGTGATAATACATTAATTGGTGCAGGTAGTTTGGTTGTTAAAGATATATCATCTGATGTAACTGCTTATGGGTCCCCCTGCGTTAAAGTTTCAGAAAATAGTTAAGCCTTTTAAATTTTATAGGAATTCAATGTTAAATACCCCATTTTCTCCATGGCCAAGCTTTACACAAGAAGAGGCTGATGCAGTTAGCCGTGTTATTTTATCGAATAAAGTAAATTATTGGACGGGCACTGAAGGGCGTGAATTTGAGAAAGAATTTGCAACATGGGCTGATAGTGAATATGCCATAGCATTGGGTAACGGTACGCTTGCACTCGACATTGCTTTAAAAGCATTAAATGTAGGTGCTGGTGATGAAGTAATAACTACGCCACGCACTTTTTTAGCATCTGCTTCAAGTATTGTTACATCTGGCGCCGCTCCTGTTTTTGCTGATGTTGACTTAAATAGCCAAGCTATTACTGCCGAATCTATAAAAGCAGTGCTTACACCAAAAACAAAAGCAGTTATTGTTGTTCATTTAGCGGGTATGCCAGCCGAAATGGACGAAATAATGGCGCTGAGTAAAGAGCATGGATTTTATGTGATTGAAGACTGTGCACAAGCACATGGTGCTAAGTATAAAGGTCGCTCTGTTGGTAGTATTGGCCATATAGGTGCATGGAGTTTTTGCCAAGATAAAATAATGACCACCGGTGGCGAGGGTGGCATGGTGACAACTAACTCTAAAGAGTTGTGGTCAATAATGTGGAGTTATAAAGACCACGGTAAAAGCTATGATGCTATTTATAACAGAGAGCATCCTCCCGGTTTTAGGTGGTTACATGAGAGTTTTGGCACAAATTGGCGAATGACCGAAATGCAAGCCACTATTGGCCGTATACAATTAAAACGAATGGATGATTGGACTGCAAAACGCCAAGCACATGCTGCACAATTAGACGAAGCAGCAGGTAATTTTGATTGTGTAAGATTAGTTAATATTCCAAAACACATACAACATGCAGAATATAAACATTACATGTTTATAAAACCTGAATATTTAGCTGATGATTGGAATCGTGACCGCATCGTGAACGAAATTATGGAACGTGGCGTACCTTGCTTTCAGGGGAGTTGTTCAGAGGTTTACCTTGAAAAAGCATTTGATGATACTCCATGGAGGCCTAAAAAACGTTTACCTCATGCAGTACAGTTAGGTGATACTTCAATAATGTTTTTGGTACACCCTACACTAACCGAAAGTGAAATGGATAAAACAATTAAAGTAGTTCAAGAAGTATTTTCCTTTGCTACCTCAAAGCAAAATAACACAAAGCAATAACGTTTACTTACAAAAAATAACCAAATACATAAAGACTATATAAAATATTACCTATAGTCTTTATTTATTAAGTGCATTGGTTGTTCATGTTGTAGTAAAATTGTAACCAATAGAATAGCAATAAGATTGCTGACTTCAGGGAAATGTATTGTGTTTTTAAAGTTTTTAGTTAGTTTACCGCGCCCCCAAAAAAGAATTATTTCTCTCCTTATCGACAGCGTTTTTATAATAATCGCTTTTTGGCTTGCTTTTCTACTTAGGCTAGACAGCACCGTTGTTTTAAAAAATACACATACCTGGTTATTACTAGCTATACTACTACCACTTAGTTTATTTAGTTTTGTAAAGCTAGGACTATACAGAGCTGTTTTACGTTATTTGAATACACAAGCTATGTGGGCTATTGTCGCTGGCGTGGTTCTATCTACATTCTATTTAACTGTTTTGTCTTTCTTTTTAAGTGCGCCTGTTCCACGTACCGTACCATTTATATACGCTAGTTTTTGCATTTTATTTGTTGGTGGATCAAGGTTAACAGTGCGCGCCATTGTCGGGCAAATCACTATGCGCCGCAAAGAAGGTGTTATTATATATGGAGCAGGCTCTGCAGGTCGGCAATTAGCGACTGCGCTTGCTAGTGGGCCTGAATACTCACCAGTTGCATTTATCGATGATGACGCTAAAAAACATCTATCTGTAATACAGGGACTATGTGTCTACTCACCTACACAAATAGCAGAAGTTGCACAGCAAAAATCAGCAAATAAAATTTTACTTGCTCTACCAAGCACCTCAAGAAGCCGCCGTAAAGAAGTTTTAAATTCAATCGAAAAATTTAAACTACAAGTCATGACCATACCAGGAATGGCCGATATAGTGTCGGGCACTACAAGTGTTGATGCAATTAAGGATGTAGAAATTGATGACCTACTTGGAAGAGAGTCAGTTAAACCAAGACAAGACTTAATGTCATCAAACATTAGCAACAAAGCAGTTATGGTTACTGGCGCCGGTGGTTCAATAGGCTCAGAGCTATGTAGGCAAATAATAAAAAATAACCCTACAAAAATTGTGTTGTTTGAGCTTTCAGAGTTTGCTTTATACGCTATAGAAAAAGAGCTTTCAGAATATTGCTCTGCAAATAATCTAAATATTGAAGTTTTACCAATACTCGGATCTATACAAAATAAAAAATTAGTTGAATCTACATTTTCAACTTTTAGTATTCAAACTGTTTACCATGCCGCGGCTTATAAACATGTTCCACTGGTAGAACATAACGTAGTTGAAGGTGTTCGCAACAATGTTTACGGAACCTATAACGTGGCAACCGCAGCCATTTTTACCAATGTAGAAACATTTGTTTTAGTGTCTACCGATAAGGCTGTTCGCCCAACAAATATAATGGGAACAACCAAGCGTATGGCCGAACTTGTACTGCAAGGCCTTTCGGAAGTGCAAAATACAACACGTTTTACCATGGTTAGATTTGGTAATGTTTTAGGATCATCGGGTTCGGTTGTGCCGCTTTTCAGAAAACAAATAAAAGCGGGTGGCCCAATAACATTAACCCATCAAGACATAACGCGATATTTTATGACCATACCAGAGGCCGCTCAACTTGTTATACAAGCGGGGGCTATGGGAGTAGGTGGCGACGTTTTTGTGCTTGATATGGGAGAGCCTGTAAAAATTAAAGACTTAGCAACAAAAATGGTGCACTTGTCTGGATTAGAAGTTAAACATGAAAAACGACCTAATGGCGATATAGAAATTAAATGTACTGGCTTGCGCCCTGGTGAAAAGTTATACGAAGAACTGTTGATTGGCGATAACGTTACTGGTACAGATCACCCAAGAATATTAAGTGCTCACGAAATAAAAATGCCATGGGCTGAATTAGATACCTTTTTAGCTAACCTAAAAATTGCCTGCGACGAGTCTGACCATCCTCAAATTCGTAAGCTACTTTTACAAGCGCCCACAGCGTTTGCTCCAACTGATGGTATTTGCGATCTTAATTGGAAAGAAAAACAAACTAGCCAATCAAATGTGACTGTTTTGCCAAATATAAGCAGTTCTTGAGTCGTTTATTTATAATAAACGATTGTTGGTGTTTTAAATCTTAATCCTTTCGCATGAGCAAGCTTCACGCCTACAGAGGGATCCAAAACCACTAATAGTAAAGTTTATCACCATGTAGGCGCCTTGCTTGCTGGCGCATTAAAAGTATAGCTTTTACATTTAATAATTCGCGTGAGCAAGTTTCACGCCTACAAAGGGTCCAAAACCACTAATACTAAGGTTTAACACCACGTAGGCGCCTTGCTTGCTGGCGCGTTAAAATCTATAAATAAACACAATCCCAATACGGATATTTGCTTATGTTGTCTACTAACTTTGCGCGTAAAGGGTTTGCTACTATATACCTAGCTTGAGCTATTAAGTCCCTTTCATCTCTTACTTGGTGATCATAGTAATTTGATTGCCATATTTTTCCGCTTGTACTGTTTTGTTTATTAAGATTATGAGTTGTAATATTTTTAAACTTTCTAACTACACCTGATAGGTTCGCAGTACCACTAAGCTGGAAGAACCAATGAACATGATCAGGCATAACTACGTAACAAATAGTGTTTATTGAATTACTTTTAGAAAATAAAAACAGTTCTTTAGTGATTAGACGTGCATTTACGTAGTTAGAAAATAATGGCTTGCGATGGTCGCAACATAAAGTGATAGAGTAAAATGCATTAATTGTTGGGCATCGTCCCTTTAAGCGTTTATGTGTGTTTACCATATAATTTTACCTTTTAAATCCTTTCGCATGAGCAAGCTTCACGCCTACAAAGGTATCTCAAACCACTAATACTAAGGTTTAACACCATGTAGGCGCCTTGCTTGCTGGCGCGTTAAAAGAATAGCCTTACATTTAATAATTCGCATGAGCAAGCTTCACGCCTAAAAAGGTATCTCAAACCACTAATACTTAGGTTTAACACCACATTGGCGTCTTGCTTGCTGGCGCGTTAAAAGAATAGCCTTACATTTAATAATTCGCATGAGTAAGCTTATGCCTACAAAGGTACCCCAAACCACTAATAGTAAAGTTTAACACCATGTAGGCGCCTTGCTTGCTGGCGCGTTAAAAGCTAACTACCTATTTCAATTTTAACCTTACTTCCCAACACCTCTTTATACTTACTGGCTAATGCGGCTTTTGCATCATCATCACCATGCACAATTTTTATATGGCTTGGCTTTTTACGCATGCCCATTACAAACTTAATTAATCCGTTTTGATCGGCATGCGCACTGTAGCCGCTAATGGTGTGTACTTTGGCATTTATGCTAACCCGTTTATTATTTATAAAAACGTAACCATTACGTGGCCCGTATTGCTGAATGTCGCGCCCTAACGTGCCTCGCCCTTGGTAGCCTACAAATAAAACATCGGTCGTTTTATCACTCAAAAATCGTTCTAGGTAATTAACTATTCGCCCACCGGTACACATACCGCTAGCGGCTAAAATAATGGCAGGCGTTTGGCGCGTACTTAAGTAATTAATAATGGCTATATGCTCTTTGTGCGTATCAACCGTGGTTAGGTTTTTAAAATCAAGAGGGTGCCGGCCTGTGGCTACTTTTTGCTTTGCTTCGTTATCCCATAAATGCTTAAACTTTTTATATTGGTCAGTAAAGTTTGCCGCCATGGGGGAGTCGAGTATTACGTGAATATCTCGCCATTTTGAATGCTTACCAGAGTTATGTATAAGTTGTTCTAATTCGTAAAGTAGCTCTTGGGTTCGGCCAATACTAAACGCAGGCACCAATACCATTCCATTATCAGCAACCGCGCGCTCTATTACTTTTTTAAGTGTTTGGGTACGCTGTTTACGGCCTTGATGATTTTTATCACCATAGGTAGATTCAATCACTAAAGTGTCGGCTTTATAAGGTGCTTTGGGCGAGGGAAGCAATGGCGTGTAGGGGGCGCCCAAATCACCCGAAAATACAACGCGATGAGTACCATTTGGTTTAGTACCTTGCTTATGAGTTTTAATATCAATTTCAACATAGGCCGAGCCTAAAATGTGACCAGCCCGCTGAAACCGGGCTTTCGCTTTTTGCTGTCCATTGCATGGCAAGTCAAACCACGTTTTAAAATCTACAGGTACAATACGGCGCTTTAGTAGGTTTAAGCAGGCATTTATAATTTTAGGGTCGCGTGTTACGCCCACTTTTAGCGCATCTTCTATTACTAGCGGCAACAAACTTGCCGAGGCTTGTGAGGTAAATATGGGCCCTTTAAAACCCGCGGCAAATAAATAGGGAATTCGGCCCACATGATCAATATGGCAATGCGTAACAATAAGCGCAATAACGTGGCTAATATCAAACTCTATTGATAAGTCTTCTTTTGAGTCTTCCCCCTGAAATAACCCGCAATCAATAAGCACACTTGCTTGATCACCAATTAAAAGCTCATGGCATGAGCCTGTAACACCATTAACCGCGCCATGGTGAAGTATATCCATATACATTTACTCGAAAAAACTTGTTAATTACCTAAGGTAGATAATATTTTTGTAATTTGCAAAATATAAAATAAATGCATAGTTTGAATAAAAAGCGAACGGTGTAAATATGAGGATTAAAAATTTCAACTTTGGTTAAGTAATTGTTACGTAAACAATAACAATGTACTTGGGTTATGTAAGTAACCAATAACTTATCAAGCATATTTACATAGGCATTATAGGCTGGCTATAATGGCACCTGATTTAGTTTAATCTTGTGTTTATTGCAATATAGTAAGTAGTAGGTTGCCATGGAAAGTTGGTATTTAGTAACGTGTAAGCCGCGCCAAGAAGAGCGGGCAAAAGCCAACTTGAATAATCAAGGAATTGAAGCTTTTTACCCCATATTAACCACTGAAAAGCTGGTTAAAGGTCGACGTACCGTCAAACAAGTCCCTTTATTTCCAAATTACTTATTTGTTTGTCTAAACTCAAAAAATGGGTGCTTTGCTGCAGTAAAAAATACCCGCGGTATAGGTGGCTTTGTAACATATGGCGCTAATTACCAGGTTGTACCGCTAGCAATAATTGAATATTTAAATAATCACAATTTATATACGGTTGAATCGCAGTTACCTAAACAGGGCGATGCAGTAAGTGTAAATAATAATTCGTTTAAAAATATAGACGCAATATACAAAGAGCCCGACGGCGACCTACGCAGTATTTTG
>MDTG01114203.1_pt1 | contig 10801 bp, 12 predicted proteins | sample 811421 | NCBI WGS metagenome assembly MDTG01 (sample SAMN05326645, study PRJNA326480) | marine metagenome | isolation source: seawater | place: Pacific Ocean: South East | collected 2011 | reverse complement strand
TTTGATTTTTAAGAATTACTCTTGGGCATTGACCCATTAGCTCATTGTTCATTACTAAATCACTTGCTAACCATGCAACATCAGGTTGCCAAGGCAACTGAATGAGACTTTGAGGATCAGGAACAGCAAACATATCGGGCTCGGAGAACGAAAGATCTAAATGTGTTGCAAAACCTCCAAATCCAGCACCAGTTTTTTGCATTTCAGAGATTGCTCTTGCAGGAACTAATTTTGCTCTTTGCACACCAAATAAATCTACAAAAGTGATTAGAAAATACTTTATCTTTTTTTGCGAAGCGACCTTTGCTAAATTGATATTCATTTCAATAATTATGGCGGTTCATGCAAAAAAAACAATTAAATTTAATTTGAAAATATGGTGCCCCTAGCTGGTTACGCTCCAGCGGCTGATCATTACCAATGACCTGCTTTACTATTAAGCGATAGGGGCTTTAGATAACGTTTATATTCTTAATTAATTAACGCCAACAATAATATAAGGTGACCAAAAAAATGGATGCGAATAATTTTCACTTTCTATTAGGGATATTTGAGAGTTTCTCAAACTTTCTGAATATTTAGAAACATCATTGTCAAAAAAACTAGTTGTTAGCGCCTCAGCAGACATAGTTTCAATACTCCAAAGTGTTGAAAGTAGATTTCTTGAACCAGAATAAAGAAAAGATCTCATTAATCCTGAAAAATATTTACCTGAGGAATCTGGTTTAGCAGTGTTGCATGCTGATAAAATTAAAAGATCACTTATAAATTCTTTATTAATTATCTCTGTGGATGTTAGATATCCATCTTCAGCACTATTAGGATCTATTGATAAAATTATTGCAGGTTCATTAATTCCTAATATTTCGTGAGCAGTTATGGCATGAGTTGCAAACATCAAAAATTTTGAGTTAATTTTACTTTCTTTCACAATTTTTTCATCGGCCATTTGCCCCAATAGGATCTTTCTTTTGTCTTCATTGAAGATACTACTAATTTTATAAATTTCGTCTGCTGTGTTAGGCAACTGTTCAAAAGCACCATTAAAATCAGGATTCCCTATACCAAAAAATTTATTTTCGTACTTTCTATCTTTAATTGTTTTTAAAAGATAATAAGAGTCTATGGATGGAAGATAATTAAAATTATATTTTTTTAATAACCATTTTATTTCATCGAAATTTTCAGTCTTAGGATCTTTTTCAGTCAACGACGCAAACGGTAAAGCTGATATTTCTTCATCGTTAATAATAATTAATTTATCTTTTTCTTTTAATCTGTGCTCAACAGGTTTTATCAAATCATTATAAATTATATTAGCAATCTTAAAAGAGTCTGTATTTGAGAATGGATCTTGAAGAATAATTCTAAATTTTTCTATATTATTGATTATCTCATTATATCTATCTTTAATAATTGTAAATTCGTAACCATTATTGTCTAAGAGTAGAATGATTAAATTATTTTCAAATGACGTGTAAATTAATATCTTTTCTCTATCGCTAATTAACAAAGACAATTTTTCAATATCTATATCTATTTCATTTATAAGAAAATTTAATTGAGGATAATTTTGATCAATGGTTATGTTAATTTCCTGCAGATTTATTTTATTTAATTCAAGTTCTTCAATATATTTTTTTTCAAGTTCTCTATCAATTTTAAATGATGTCCTTATTTTGAACAGTTCATTTTCTATACCTTCAATTTGATTTTTTAGAGATTCTTTTTTTAATAATACATTTTTAATATTTATATCGTCAATATAATCTCTTATAAATAGATCTTCTATAGATGAATGGTTGTTAACACTATCCATTAACTTAACTAATTTAAATATATCAGAAGCAGGAGTTTTAGGATTCTTATTGAATAGTAATAGGTTATTATAAAAAACTTTTAAGAATAAATTATTTAAGTCAAATGTATTTACCTTTTCATTTTCAATATAAATTTTTGAAATTTCAACTATTAATCTATTTGCCTTTTTCTCATTTCCGTTCTTTTTGTAACACATTGATAAAGCATATTTTGTCTCGATTAAATTAATATTATTTGAGTTAAGTTGCTTTTCTTTTATGTCTAGAGATTCTTCAAGTAATTGAACACATTTTGAAGCGTCGTAATGTAAGTAATAGTTTTCAGAAAATATTTTTAAAGCTTCAGCATAGCTATATATACTTGATAATTTTCGTTCGTTTAAATTTTTTTCAACAATAATATCTAGTTCTTTAATATTTTTTTCTGCAAATAATACTTTTGTTATTATTGGTAAATTATTATCTCTAATCACGTAGCTATCTTCTGTATTCTTTTTGTTAATTTGATTAATATAAGCTCGTGCATTTATTAAATCATTATTGCTTAAATAATGTTCAGCAATTTTATATTGTACTCTATTATGGTCTGCTAAAAAATAATCTAGCGGATCATTAGAGTAGTAATCATCAATTTTTTTATAGATACTAAATGCCTCAGCTTTTCGATTTAAGTTATCTAAAATGAGGGCTTTTCTTGTAAAAATTTGCATCAGGTAAGAATCTACTGCTGCATAAGAAAAGCTATGAATCTCCAAAGCTTCGTCTATTGCCTTTAAAGCTTCGCTAAATTTACCAGATAAATTATATACATCAGCAAGTATCATATAATCATAAGCAAGATTTTCATATGTTGGTCCTTTACGCTCAGTAAGCAGATCAATAATCTGCAAGGCGTAATCTATTGATTTTTCATAATCATGTACTGCGGCTGCATATTGGGAGGCATGCCAAAGTATAAATTCTAGTGTAAGCGTAGTCTGTAATTCATCTAATTCATTTGACACCATTAGCATTTCTAGCTCTAATAAAGTTTCAAAATAATTATCCGATTGAAGAGTTAATAACTCTAACTTGCTATTTATTACGCCTAATTCTGCAGATCTTTCTAAATACTTTTTAGCGATTTCAAAGTCCTGCTTTACAATTTCTCCATATTTATAAGCATAACCCAATCTGTATAGGGCCATGGGGGAACTTTTTTTTGCACCTTCCTTAGCAAATTTCAAAAATTTATCAGGATTAACTTCAATTGAATATTCATTACTCTCATATCCATACATATAAAGTAGAATAACTTCGTCATAAGCATCATATCCATTTTCGATTGCACTTATTAAATAATTTTCATGCATTGCCAAGTTATCTTTCTCGAAATAAATATATGAAATAACGTAGTCATAAATACCAGATTTATGCTTAACTTTTTGATCCATACAGTCTTTAAGAATTAAATTTAAATCAACTTTATTGAAATCAATAATATCCTTAATTTCTATATCATCATTTACATTCGTACTTTTAACTATTTCTGTTATATTTTTACAATTCGGATTATCGGCTAGTAAACTTATCGGATGGAAAAGTAAAATAATAATTAGATTAGTGACTACTTTTGGCATGAAAATCGCAGCATATAATGAATTCAAAATTCATCTTAGATTAGAATAATAATTATATTTTATAAAGAAATTATTAATGAGAGGGTAGACACTTATTGCCTACCCTCAAGTAAAATTAATCCCAGTATGAGTAATTATCGTATACAGAATTATTAGGTGCTGTCCTTATGTATGGTGCAACATAAGTTCCATTTGATTTGAAATAACCATCTACAAATACTGTTGCGTGTGAAGTATGAGTAAAGGCCATTAAAGATGCAAGCGCAGTTAGTGTTATTACTATTTTTTTCATTTTGTTTTCCTTTTTATTAGTTTGTTATTAAGTAAACGAAGCAAATGAAAAAAAATTCCAAAAAAAAAACCCTCATGAGATGAGGGTTTTTAAAAAATGTTTAAATTTTTTTTTATCGTATTGACTTATAACCTAGTGGACAAAAAGTCATTGTTGGCACTGTGAAAGCTATCTTACCGCCAATCCCATCTTTATAACATATTTTTGTAAATGCCGCATGACTTAAGGTAGCGCCGAAAAGAATTGTAAATAGTGTTGTTGTTAATATAATTTTCTTCATCTTAGACCTCTTATTTATTATTTAGTTATTAAGTAAACGGTGTTAAAACGATAATATTCCAAAAAAAAATCGAAAAATCATCAGTAAAATAGCCATATTTTTATTAATTTATTGATTATTATTTTTATAATTTAATTTGAGAGCAATCTTATTATGGTTAATATTAGTAATGACTAGTGTAATACGTTTAGTAATTGCGGCGTTTGGAATATATCTCACTTTAGCATCAAGCTCAATTTCTGAGAGACTTACGGAAAATGAAAAGCTTTTAAATTCGAAAAATTTTGCAATTCTCTGGCAGAGCTCAAATGACTGCTGGTATGGTATCAATGAGGAAATGACAAAATTCGCTAATGATAATTTTGATATAAATTTAATTTTATATGGTAACAAAGTTATGAGTGATAGCTTAGAAAATAAACAAAAAAAATTCTTGAATAGTCAAAAATATCGCATCTTAAAAGAAAGTAAGCCCTATGAGCATACGTATTGGTACAATTTGACTGACATAATAGAATCTAAATTTCCAGATTATGATTTTTCAGAATGTGTAGCTATTGAGTCGGACGAACTTGCGATAAAGTGGAGTAAAAAAAATCCTTGGTTCTTAGTTAATGAAGAAATGTCAGATTTTGCATTCGCTGTTCATGGTAAGCTTATTGATAGCGGAATTGATCCTTCAAAAGATTCAAATATTTATTACTCAGAAATCGATAAACAAATGAGATTAAGATTTCCTGAATACAATTGGGAGAATTAAAAATGAAGAATAGTTTTTTCATAATTTTTTTTATTTTTAACTCAATTTTCATAATGAGCTCAAATCTGTTTGCTAATGACAAAATATTTGAAGAATGCGCAATGTATAAAGGGGGTGTTGATTTTCATTTTACATATGTCTTTGATGAAAAGAATAAAGAGGTTGAGGAGTTATTTTATGCTGAGGGAGATGAATATATCAGCTTTTATAAAATAAATGAAAATGATAATAACATAAAAACTGAAATCTTTACATTTGCATCGGAAGATCAATATGCATTACTGGAATTTGATAAAATTAAAGATACGATAAATCTTATAATATTTGCAGATAAAGACGGCCTAGAAAGAATAAATAAAATAAGACTATTTTGCTCTGAAATAAAAGGACAGTGGAAGCAGAAAAATTTAAATAATGATAATATTATTAGAGCTTCAACAGATGAAAATTATCATGCTTTAATAATAGGTAATAATAATTACAAATATTTGACAAAATTAGATGCAGCTGTAAATGATGCAAACGTTTTATCCAGTTTATTAGAAGATAAGTATGGTTTCAATGTGGAGCTATTATTAAACGCAAACTATGACGAAATTGTCAATACATTACATTTGGTTTCTAAAAAGCTTACTAAAAAAGATAATCTGCTAATTTTTTATGCAGGGCACGGTGAACTGGATGCAAGACAAAACAGAGGTTATTGGCTTCCTGTAGATGCTCAATCTGACTTGAGATCGAAGTGGATTAGTAATGCAATTATCGCTGATGAACTGAAAGCAACTCAAGCAAAACATGTTCTACTAATTGTTGATAGTTGTTTTTCAGGTAGTTTAATGAGAGACAGTGGACTAAGAAATACGAATGACAAACTTGATCAAGAATATATTGAATTATTAAAAAGAAAAAAAACAAGAATAGTCATAACTTCTGGAGGCAATGAGCCTGTTATTGATAGTGATGGTGGTGATCATTCAATTTTTGCAAAAAAACTAATAACTACCTTAAAGGATAATAGAGAAGTAATTAGTACTCAGCAGTTATTTGAAAATATAAGAAGATATGTAGCAGTTAATGCAAATCAAACACCTGAACGAGCAGCAATTTATCAGGCTGGACATGATGGTGGTGATTTCCTTTTTTTCTCAAAAAATTAAGATAGCATAAAATAGATCCTCTACCTCACATTCTTTCTGTTATATTTGGCGTAAGCACCTAAAATTAGATTGGATCTAAGAAAAATAAAAAAATAAACCCCCGCTTAGCGGGGGTTAGTAAGTTTATTTTTTTTGGGAATTAATTCCAGTTATAGCCACCATAAATGTTTGGTGTAAAAGATGTAATTTTTCCATTGTTATTTAAGTTAAATCCTCCGTAGATATTCGGTGTTGTTGAAATACCACCAGAGCAATTGAATCCACCGTAAATATTTGGTGAACAGCTGCCAGCATAACTTGAAGTTGAACCAGCAATTATTGTTAAGAGTAAAGTTGTTGAAATTAGTATTTTTTTCATTTTATTCTCCTTATTTTTATTTATTTAGTAAGCGGTTGAGATCGGAAAAAATTCCAGCTATAAAATAAAAAAAATTATATTATTTATAAAAACCCTGAAAAAGTAGGAAATATTAATATAAATTTTTTACTTTATATCAAAGAATTAATTTTTCTAATGATGGAATAAAATACATACGATATCGTTTTCAATATGAGTGATATATCAAAGTACCAACGCAAACTTGAAGAAATTTATCCTAATCTTTATAGAATAGCTTTTTCACTTAGGGGCGCGAATGATGCAGATGACTTAGTACAAGATACATACACTTATTTGGTGAAGAATAGAGAGAAAGGTATGGTCCACCCTAATATAGAAGCTTTTGCTATTTGGAAGATGAAAAATTTGAATATTGATAGATATCGATCTGAACAAAAAAAAGGATATATTTCGGAAGAAGAAGAAATAAGAGATTACGAGAACTTGTTCTCAGACGAAGATAATGAGGAAAAGAAACTAAAAAAATTAAGTATGTACAAAGCTATGTTAAATATAAGTGAGGATTGTCAGCAAATTTTAAACTTGCAGATAAGTGGCAACAGTTACCAATCAATCGCTTCTTCTCTAACAATTGAGGTCGGAACAGTAGGAAGTAGAATTGCACGCTGCACTGAATCATTAAAGGAAATTATAAATGACTAATAAAATAACAAATGAAGATATAATCAGATATCTAGATCAAGAGTGTGATGAGTCATTAAGAATTAAAATTGATGAGGCTATCAAAAATGATAATAGTATTAGAGATAAATATACCGATTTAAAAAACTTAAGAATGCTTCAGGCTGAAACAATGTTACCACTTTTAAATAAAGAAATGCCTAAGAGCACAGCAAAAATTATTAATAGCCTTAATGAGAAAAAAACTTCTTATATTTTAAATTTTTTTAAACTAAGCCCAATTGCAATTATTGGTTGGCTAGGCTTTGCAAGTGTTGGAACTATGCAAGTCGCTTCAGTAATGACACCCTCAGCTACAACGTCAATCGCATCACTTGAAAATGATGAAAATATAAAATTTAGGTCTGCAACACAAAAAGAAAATTATGATAATTTAATAGTTGAATTAGAAGAAGAACTTCTAATCATGCGAGAAAAACTAAGCAGTACGGAAATGTCTGAAGGAAGAGTAACTTTTGATGCTAAAAACAAAGCGATGAGTGTATTTCCGATAAAATCAGAACCAATATATACTTTTGATATAATAGATATTCTTAAAAAGGATAATGCTATTTGTGTTAAATTTGAAGCTTTTGAGAGAGAAATACTCATAGAGACAAAAGAAGTCTGTTTTCAAAAAAAATAATTTGCTTGGAATAAATTAAAGTTGAATTCGTTTCCATTTTGAACAAGTTCTGAAAGGAGATCAAAATGAAGAAACTGTTCATTTTAACATTGGTTATTGGTTGTTTAGGACAAGCAAATTTAGTTCAAGCTGATTCTAAATATAACCCTTACACTGGAAAATGGGAAAACCGTAGTTCTGATGATGTATTAAAATACAACCCCTACAAAAACACATGGAATTATGAAGATCCAGATTCCTCGCTTGATTACAATCCTTGGTCAAACGAATGGGAATATAGTGAATAATTAATGTTGACCCCCGAATTAAAGTAATAATTTGGGGGTCTCTGGAATTTTTCCTTATTAATTGCGTTTACTAATAAACATTAATTAAAGGAGAAAAACAATGTATGCAAAAATAATAAGATTTCTAAATATAACTATGTGGGCTTGGTTTTTAGTATCATTATCAGTTGAGGTATTGAAAGCTGAAATTTATGATTTTGATTATGAATATCGTTCAAATAAATATAACTACACTGATATGTATGATTTTGATTATGAATATTATTCAAACAAATACCATTATGCTGAAATTAATCCATTTAATTTCGAACCTTATAAAAATAAACATAATCAAGTAGATAAATTTAAAAAAGACGAATTTTTCAACATAGAAAATAGGTATAAAAAACAAGAAAAATTTTCAAATTATTTATTTAACGATCAAAGAAATATTATATATCATGATTTATGCAATAATCTTCCTCATAGTATTTTAATAGAAGAGCGTATTTATTGCTAAAATTTAATATTTGAACTTGGTATCATTTGCATAAATTATTCTCACAAATCTTAGTTTTCGTTCTAATAATATCTAACGCAAATGCGTTTGAAATTAATAAATTAATTGAATTAAGAAACTCTAACTTTAATTTAGATGAAGTTATAAAGCTGGGTGATGTTCTTGAAAATGTTCATAAAAACAATTCTTTTAAATTTCGAGGCAATAGTGAAAACTTTTTTTCACAATATGCAGACGGTATAGTTGCTATTTTTACTGACGAGGGAACAGGATCAGGAGTCGTAATAAATGATGAAGGATATGTTGTAACTAATTGGCACGTTATTGAGGGATTTGATAAAGCAAAAGTTGTATTTAGGCCACCAATTGGAGCCAAGGCAGTCCCAACTGCAGTCCATAAGGCTGACGTACTCATAATAGATGAGACAAGAGATTTGGCACTTTTAAAACCCTTATATCCACCAAAAAATATTACTTACATTAAATTCCCAAAAGATTACGAATTTACTGATGAATACTTAGTATCACAAGAAGCCCATTGTATTGGACACCCTGAAGGTTTTAGATGGACTTATACGAAAGGAATCGTCTCACAAATAAGGGGTCAGGAACAATGGAGTTATTATACAGATAAAATTACATCAGAGGCGGCACTAAGTGAAAAAGAACTAGATGAAGAGCTATCAAAATCAATTTGGCATATAGCAGATGTATTACAAGTAGATTGTTCTATTAATCCTGGTAATTCAGGGGGCCCCATAATGAATTATAAGGGTGAATTACTTGGAATTAATTCAAATTTTGTTGAGGGTTCTCAAACACTAAATTTTGCTATTGCTTTGCATGAAGTTCAATCATTCCTTGATGGCGATATTATCGAGCCAATAAGTGTTAAAGAAAAAAAATCCATTGTTGCAGAGTTTAAAATACTTGAAAGATTAGATTATAATGAGGATGGTCTAGTAGATACCTTATTTATGGATTTAAATCAAAACCTCATCGTTGATGCATACTACATTGACGATGATTTCGATGTCTCAACAGGTAATGAATATGGATTTGATTATGTTTTACTAGATGCTGATGAAAATGAAATCCCTGAAGCAAAAATTTATTGGGAAGATAAGACTCAATTTGAAGAATATGATATTGAGCAAGATGGTGAATTTGACATTCTAATGATTGATTATGATGAAGATGGAGAATATGATTTAGTTCAAAGACTATAAACTAATCTATTAAATCACTTTTAAATAAAATTCTTTTAACAAAATCATGAGATTAAAGATACATTTTCTTTTCTCGTATCTATTATCACTGACTAAGTTTTAATTACTAAGACATTGAAATCAACTAAATCAAAAATAGTCATTAAAAAAAATATGAGGTTTAAGGCTGTATCTAACTCCTCTATTATATTTCGTTATGATCAAAGTATTGAAAACGGCACTTTGTTTGAGCATCTAAAAGATGTTTTTTAAAATCACTTATGTCCCATTTGTTTGTCGTAATATCAAAAAATAGATATGGATCAGCGAGATTTTCTTCCTCTGAATACTGTAACTCAATTTCAAAACTTTCTTTGTCACCTAACTCCTCGAGGACATTATCTATAGATAATACATTTGCAAAAATTAATTGGGAATAAAATGTATCGCCTAAATCATAGTTATCGACAATACCTACTTTAGTAAAATATTCAAAACCTGGATTATGTCTTACTAAGACCTTAAATATATCGTCTTTAGTTGGCACAGACTCCATTTCACTGGTTATTTGAAATGACAGTCCAACTTCATCACAATTATCACTATCAAGTAAAAAAGTGAGATAATCGTCTTTCTGAATTTCACCCTTTGTTGCAACGAAAATAATTGGTGCCGTTTTTGCTTTATCAATTAGCCAAAATTGTTTGGGACTCTCTGGCTCAATTGCAAAAGCTGAAAAGCTCAATAGTGATGTAAACATGATCAGTACAATTAAAAGACTATATATCATATTTGGCATTTTAGTTTTCGTTATTAATTGGTTTTTTCCTGGATTAATAAAAAGAGTTGCCTCATTTGAGTAAGAACGTCGTGTGATAAATTTATTTTGATTCATTTTGATTCCTTTCTGTTAAAGAGAGTTTATTAAATCAACTCGTCTGAATTTTGTTTGGAATATGGTTTATTTGCGATCATTAAATTTCTAGGACACAATTAGGACACAACTTCAATTATTCAGGGGACATTATCATTTGATAGAATAATGGGAAAATACCTGAGTTATTATGCCGTTTACAGCCAATCTTGAATTATATTAAAAGTCTCAGGGAATAGGCAGATTTCGTCAATATATTAATTACCAATGACCTGCTTTACTATTAAGCGATAGGGGCA
>MDTG01353456.1_pt1 | contig 10802 bp, 9 predicted proteins | sample 811421 | NCBI WGS metagenome assembly MDTG01 (sample SAMN05326645, study PRJNA326480) | marine metagenome | isolation source: seawater | place: Pacific Ocean: South East | collected 2011 | reverse complement strand
AAAATTTGAAGAAATAACTGCATTATTAGCACTATATAGACCTGGACCCCTAAACTCAGGAATGCATGATGAGTTTGTTGATAGAAAGCATGGAGATAGTCCAGTTACATATCCGCATAAATTACTCGAACCAGTTTTAGAAGAAACATATGGAGTGATTGTCTACCAAGAGCAGGTGATGGAAGCTGCAAGAGTATTAGCTGGTTTCTCATTAGGACAGGCAGATATTCTTAGAAGGGCCATGGGAAAGAAAAAAAAAGAAGAGATGGAAGAACAAAGAGAGATTTTTGTTAAAGGATGTAAACAAAATAATATAGAATCTAACAAAGCTGAGCATATTTTTGATTTAATTAATCAATTTGCTGAATATGGATTTAATAAATCACATTCTGCTGCTTATGCTTTAATTTCATACCAAACCGCTTTCTTAAAAACATACTATCCAGAACATTTTATGGCTGCTGTTCTATCATCAGAGCTAGGAAACACAGATAAGATATATGCTCTTATAAATGAATGTTCTCGTATGAATATCAAAGTGTTAAAACCTAATATTAAAACAAGCAATAAAAGGTTTGAGGTTAACAAAGAATTAGATATTGAGTATGGCCTTGGAGCTATAAAAGGTGTTGCTGATAATTTTATAAAACATGTATGCTCAAAAAGAGATAATTTAAATTTTAAAGATCTATGGGATTTTTCAAAAAAAATTGATACTAGACTTGGAGGCAAGAAGTCTCTTGAAGCATTATCTCAATCTGGTGCATTTGACGTTCTTGCACCATCTAGGAGTGTTGCAGTAGCAAGTATCAAAGATATGTTAAAGGATGGATCAGATAGAATGGGTCAAAATTTAAAAAGTGGTGATTTATTTTCATCAATTCAAGAAGATTTCGATCCATATGAAAAATACAAAAATATAACAAAATTGACTCTTAGTGAAAAATTAGAATTAGAAAAAAAATCATTAGGATATTACTTATCTGGCCATCCAGTATTAGCCTTAGAAAATAAAATTAAGAAGATTAGATCAAATAAAATTAATGAATTAAATAATGATATAAAAAAAGCTTCATTAGTATGTTTAGTAAATAGCGTTAGACAAATTAGAGACAGAAATGGCAAGCCACTAACATTTATAAACATTGAAGATGGAAGTGGAATAATGGATGGAATTATTACTAGTGAAGTATTAGAAAATTGCCATAATATTTTAAAAGAAGGCGAAATATTAGTTTTAAAGGGTAATGTTGAAATTGATGATTATAAGACCAATGATTTAGGCAGTTTGATGTATAGAATGAGAGTTAGGGAAATCCATACCATCGATTCAGAATTGAATAAAAAAGTAGATGAAGTTTTAATTGATATTGAAAAATCTAACTCTGCATCATTAGAATATTTTTCAGAAAAACTTAATTCTATAGATAAAAAATTCTGGGAAGATGGCAAATGTAAACTTAATGTTAAAATTATGAAGAATCAATCTGAGGCTATAATAAACTTAGGGGATGAGTTTAAATTTACTCCATCCTTAGAAAAATTATTTTTTTTAGAAGATATTTTTGGTAAAAATATTATTGAGACGTAAAAATTGTTAAGTCAAGATTTGATTACAGAATATGTAAATCTAAAGAATAGAATCTACATAGCATATAGCGGCGGCCCAGATTCAACAGCACTATTAAATATACTTGCTGATATGAATACTAATACTTCATTAGATATCATCGCCGTTCATGTTAATCATAACCTTTCAAAAGAATCTAAAGAATGGGAAAACCATTGCAAAGAAGCATGTTCAATATTAGATATTGAACTCATTATTGAATCTATTGAAGTAGTTCCTGATGGCGGAGGTGTTGAATCAGCTTCAAGAAAAGCAAGATATAAAGTTTTTGAAAATTTATTACAAGAGAATGATCAAATATTATTAGCTCATCATAGCGATGATGTTGCTGAGACAGTTTTTATGAGATTATTAAGAGGAACAGGTGTTGATGGAATTGAAGGGCCAAAGCTCCATAGGATTATTGGAAAAGGCAATCTTATAAGACCATTTTTAAAAATCTCAAAAAAAGACATTTTAGGCTACCTTAATGAAAATAATATTAAATATATCAAAGATGACTCAAATAATAACAATGAATTAGATAGGAATTTTTTAAGAAACGAAATATTCCCTTTACTTGAAGAAAGGTGGAATGGATTTACAAAAAGAATTAATAGGACTTCTTCAATTTTTAGAGATAGAAATAATATGTATACGGCACTAATTAATGAAAAATATAGTGATTTAATTGGAGAAAAAATTGAAATTAAGAAGATAAAAGGACTTTCAAATTCAATAATTTCTGATATTTTGAGATACTCTATAAGACAATGTAATATCGCATTACCTAATAGTAAAATTATGGAAGAAATAATTAAAACTTTTATAAATTCAAGTCCTGGACCAAAGTCAATTGTTACTTGGTCGAGATCAGATAAAGAAGAAGCCGCTGGAAAAATCACATACCAAAAGGGCTTTATAATAATTTCTAAAAGATAATAGAGGAGCAATCATGGAATTAAAAACAATAGAATTAATAAAAGAAGATAAAATTGCAACTATTAAATTAAATAGGCCAAAGCTCTTAAATGCAGTAAATGAAGAATTGGTTTGGGATTTTCAAAAAGCAACCGAAGATGTAAAAAATGATGATGCTATCAAAGTAGTAATTTTAACTGGTGCAGGCAGAGGTTTTTCTGCAGGTGCAGACTTAAGTGAAAGAAAAGCAAGCTGGAAAGGCTCCAAAGATGCTCTCATGAGAGGGTATAAACCCTTTTTTGAAAATATTATTAATATGCCAAAACCAGTAATTGGATCTATTTCCGGTCCTGCAGCAGGCATAGGAGCTGCTATAGCAATGTCATGTGATTTAAGAGTGATGTCTGAGGATAGCTATATATTATCTGTTTTTAGTAATATTGCATTAGTACCAGATGGAGGTCTTTCATGGTATTTACCTAAATATATGGGATATTCAAAAGCATATGAGCATGCAATTGAGGCTAAGAGAATTACTGCAGCAGAATGTTTAAAATATGGGATTGCTAATAAAGTTGTGCCTCTTGAAGAATTAGAGTCTAAAACTTTGGAATGGGCTCACAAATTAGCAAAAAGATCTTCACAATCTTTAAATCATACTAAAAGACTTATGAGGGAGTCTCTTCAAGTTAGCTATTGGGATACCTTCAATAATGAGGCTGAAATACAAAATGAATTAACAACCAGCTCCCAGAATAAAGAAGCAGTTAAAGCATTTTTTGAAAAAAGAGAACCTAATTTTGACTAGGCATTTAAAAGCTTGCTTAGGCCTACAATAATTGCATCAAAAGATGCTCTAGTTGTATTTGGATTTATACCAACTCCCCAAAATGTTTTTCCATCCTTTTCTAATTCTATATAAGCCGCAGCTTTTGCATCTGAGCCAGATGATATAGCTGATTGATGATAATCTGCTACTTTTATATTTATACCTAATTTATTAGATAGACCATTTACAAATGAATCAATAGGACCATTTCCTAATCCCTCAATAATTGTTTCTTCTCCATTCATCTTCATTAAAAGTTCAAGAGAATGAACTTCTTCTTTTGAAGAAGATGCGTGTTTAATATAAGAAAAATTATTAATAGGTTTTAGATAGTTTTTTTCGAAAATTTCCCAAATCTGTGAACTAATAATTTCTTTACCAGATTCATCAGCTAATTTTTGAATTTTTTGGCTTAAGCTTATCTGAAGCCTTCTTGGTAAGGATACTCCATGATCTTTTTCTAATAAGAAAGCTACCCCACCTTTTCCTGATTGAGAGTTGATTCTCACCACAGCTTCATAGTTTCTTCCAAGATCAGCCGGATCTATTGGTAGATATGGAACTTCCCATTTTGGCTCATTTGATTTTTTAATAGCATTAAAACCTTTTTTAATGGCATCTTGATGAGAGCCTGAAAAAGCAGTAAATACTAGGTCTCCTGCATAAGGATGTCTTGGATGGACAGGTAGCTGATTGCAATATTCAACCTCTCTCATTACAGAATTTATATTTGAAAAGTCTAATTTAGGATCAACTCCTTGAGTTAGCATGTTTAATGCTATTGTTACAACATCTACATTTCCTGTTCTTTCACCATTTCCAAATAATGTTCCCTCAACTCTATCAGCACCAGCCATTAGCCCAAACTCTGAAGCTGCCACCGCAGTACCTCTATCATTATGAGGATGAAGGCTTAAACAGATATCATTTCTATTCTTAAGATTTTCATTCATCCATTCAATTTGATCACCATAAATATTTGGTGTTGACATCTCTACAGTTGCAGGGAGATTAATAATAATTTTATTGCTAGTAATAGGTTTTAAAATTTCTACGACTTCATCACAAACTTCTCTAGCATATTCTAACTCAGTTCCTGTAAAGCTTTCAGGTGAATATTCAAAGGTCCAATCAGTATCCTTATTTTGTTCTGCTAAATTTTTAATTAACTCTGCAGCATCAGTTGCAATTTTTTTGATACCTTTTTTGTCTTGATCGAATACCACTTTTCTTTGCAAGGTCGAAGTTGAATTATAAAAATGAACAATTGCTCTAGAGATACCTTTTAGAGATTCAAAGGTTTTTATTATCAGCTCTTCTCTTGCTTGAGTGAGGACCTGAATATTGACATCATTAGGGATTTTTTTATTTTCAATGAGATCCCTAACAAAATCAAAATCTGTCTTAGATGCGGATGGAAATCCCACTTCTATTTCTTTAAACCCAAGTTTGCATAACAAATCAAACATCCTATTTTTTCTTTCTGAGCCCATAGGTTCTATCAGAGCTTGATTCCCATCACGCAAGTCTACGGAGCACCATATTGGAGCATTCACGATAAGCTTAGTTGGCCATTTCCTATTTTTAAGATTTATAGGCTCATAAGCTGAATATTTGTCTATTGGGTTATCCATTATCTATAAACTAAATGTTATTATGTTATATATGCTTACTCCAGAGATAAAAACTAATCTTATATTAAAAGAGATTGGCATCAAAAGATATTCATTAAGATCTAAGTCGCCCAATTCTTCTAGTACTAGCCTCCATTATTACCAAAAGGGGCTCATTCTAGCATTACTTGATGAACCTTTTGAAGATTTAATTAAGCAACATCAAGATCTTTTAAAAGCGATAATAGAATCTACAAAACATAACGATGGCAGAGAAAGTTTTAAAACCATCTTATTTTCTTCTAAACAAGAATTAAGAGAAAAAATATCAAATTTTACTAAATTAAAATTAGTAATTAAATTTGGAAATATCTCATATAATCTTCCGCTTGAATATAAAATTATAAATGCACCTTCTCTTAATAGATTAATTGAAGAAAAAGAGTTAAAGAAAGATTTATGGCTGGAGATCAAGAGTAAATTAAGTCTATAAAAAATGTTTAGTATTGCACTAATGAGTCAATCAGATTTAGAAGATGCTTATAAAATTGAGTTTCAAACAAACCCAACGCCATGGTCAAAAGAAAATTTTTTCTCATCTTTCGAAGTTGGGCATAAATCACTAGTATGTAAAACTAAAAAAGAAATAATAGGATTTATTATTTTTTCATTAATAAAAAAAGAAACTCATTTATTAAATATAGCTGTATTACAAGAATGGCAAAAAAATGGAGTAGGAACTTTATTAATGGAAACAATGATAAATCAATCTAAAGTTATGGGAGCAAAAAAAATATTTCTTGAAGTTAGGTCTAAAAATAAAAATGCATTAGTTTTTTATAAAAAATTTAATTTTATTAAAGATGCTTTAAGAGCCAATTACTATTCTGGGGAAGATTCTGATGATGCAGTATTAATGAGCCTATCTTTATAATTAAAGAAGTTCTAAGATACTTGATTCAATATCTTTTGGTTCAATTTGCGGACCAAATCTATTTATAACCTCACCATTATTATTAATAAGAAATTTTGTAAAGTTCCACTTAATTTGTTTTGTTCCACCAACACCAGGCCTTTCTTTTTTTAGAAAGGTATAGAAGGGATCTTCTTTCGAGCCATTCACATTAATTTTATTGAAGATTTTAAATGTAATGCCATATTTAGTATCACAAAAATCTTTAATATCTTTGTTACTGCCGGGTTCTTGAAGCGCAAATTGATTACATGGAAATCCCAAAATTTCGAAGTCTTTATCTTGATATTTTTTATATAATTTTTCTAAACCTTTATATTGATATGTTAGCCCGCAATAACTTGCAACATTTACTATCAATAGAACCTTTCCTTTAAAATTTTCTAGTGAAATATCCTTCAGCTCAGAATCTTGAATAGAAAAATCATAAATAGTCTTCATAAGTTTTTTAGTATATGTGCAATTTTTTTACGATATTATATATTTTATAAAAAAATAAACTATATGTAGAATGTTTGCTAATGAGTAATAATATTAAATTTAAATGGAAAGAATATAGAGAATTATCTTTAGACGACCTATATGCTATTTTAAATTTAAGACAGCAAGTATTCGTATTAGAGCAAAATTGTCCATATATTGATGCAGATTATTCTGATCAAGATGCTTTTCATTTATTAGGCATAGAGGATGGCGAGTTAGTTGCATATTTAAGAGCTTTTGCTCCTAATATTAAATATGAAGGCTCTTCTATGGGAAGAATAGTTGTAGCAGAAAATAAAAGGAATCAAGATATTGGTAAAGATATTACTAAGATAGGGATTAATTTCTTAAAAAGAAAATATCCAAGTATTGAGATAGTCATATCAGCTCAACATAGGCTAGAGGATTTTTATATAGGTTTAGGTTTTAAATCTAGGGGTAAGGTTTACTTAGAAGATAATATAGACCACATTCAAATGCATATTTAACTAAATAATTCTCTCTTTAAATAATTTTTCACTTATTTCTTCAGTAATAAATGGAGCAAAGGGGTGAAGTAGAGTTAAGATTTCTTTTAATATAGGTCTTAAATTTGCAGTATTTCCAGATTTTTTACATTCTTCAATATAAATATCACAAAATTTATTCCAAAAGAATTCGTATATTTCATTAACTGCAAAATCCAGTCTATAGCTAGCAATATTTTTAGTTATTTGATCTTTAGTTTTAAGGAATTCACTATGAATCCATTCATCATTGTCATTTTCTGATACAAAAGAGTCTCTTTCATTCGGATAACCATCAATAAATCTAGCAGCATTCCAAATTTTTGTGCAAAAATTTCTATAACCTTTCAATCTTCCAAATTCAAAACTGATATCTTTGGTATGAGTTGCAAGCGAGAAAAAAGTCATTCTAAGCGCATCTGTACCATAAGACTCTATTCCATTTGGAAACTCTTTTCTTGTTTTTCTTTCAATTTTTTCAGCAATTCCCTCTTGCATTAGGTTCGACGTCCTTTTTTTAATTAAATCATCAAGAGAAATACCATATATTAAATCAATTGGGTCAATGATATTGCCTTTTGATTTTGACATTTTTTGTCCATTTTCATCTCTTATTAGTCCTGTGACATAAACATCTTTAAATGGAATTTTTCCAGTAAATTCAAGACTCATCATCATCATTCTTGCAACCCAGAAGAAAATTATATCGAAGCCTGTTACTAATAAAGATGTTGGAAAGAAATCTTTGAAATCTTCTGTTTCTTCAGGCCATCCTAATGAACCAAAGGGCCATAGGCTTGAAGAAAACCAAGTATCTAGTACGTCTTCATCTTGAGTAAGCTCAATATCATTTAATTTATAATGTTTTCTTACATCATCTTCATTTTCACCAACGTAAGTATTGCCATTTTGATCATACCAAGCAGGAATTCTATGACCCCACCATATTTGTCTACTTATGCACCAATCTTCAATATTATTCATCCAATTAAAATAAGTTTTAATCCAGTTCTCAGGATGAAATTTAATATTTCCATTTTTAACTTCTTTATTAGCTTTTTTCGCCATATCAGATGTTTTCACATACCATTGATTACTTAGTCTTGGCTCTATAACTATATTCGATCTTTCTCCTCTTGGAACACTAATCTCATACTCTTCTTCTTTAACTAAAAGATTTAATTTGTTTAATTCTTCGATTGCTAACTTTCTTACTTTAAACCTATCAAGATTATTGAAGGGTTCTGGAACATTGTTATTTGTCCATGCGTCATCATTAAAAATATTTATTGGTTTAAAATCATCAGTATTTTTTGACGTTAAAACAGTCCCATCTTTTTCATATAAAGAATATTTTTTTCCAATATCGTAATCATTGAAATCATGGCCTGGAGTAATCTTTAAACATCCTGTCCCAAATTCCATATCAACATAACCATCTCCAATAATAGGTAATTTTCTATTTACAAAAGGCAGTAGGGCATATTTCCCTATAAGTGATTTATATCTTTTATCTTTTGGATTGACGGCAATCGCCATATCACCAAATAAAGTTTCAGGTCTAGTGGTTGCTACTGTAATAAATCTATCTGAATCTTCTATTGGATAATTTATATGCCATATAAGACCCTTTTTGACCTGTCGAACTACTTCAAGGTCTGAAACAGCAGTTTTTAGAGAAGGATCCCAATTAACCAATCGATATCCTCTATATATTTTTTTATTTCGATACAGTTGAACAAAAGCCTTATTTACAGTTGAAGAAAATTTCTCATCAAGAGTAAATCTATATTTAGTCCAATCAACTGAACAGCCAAGCCTTTTTATTTGAGACTGAATTTTATTTTCAGAGAAGTTTTTCCATTTCCATACTTCGTCTATAAATTTTTCTCTTCCCATTTCTTTTCTTTCAAGATTTTCTTTTATGAGATTGTTTTCTACAACAAGCTGCGTCGCTATACCTGCATGATCTGTACCTACTTGCCAGTGAGCTTTTTTGCCAGACATATGATTATATCTAGTATAAAAATCCATAATTGCGTATTGGAAGCTATGACCCATATGCAATGTGCCAGTTACATTAGGAGGGGGTATTACTTGAGAAAACGGCTCTTTAGCATCTCTATTCACAAAGATTTTTTTTGACCAAATATTAACCCATTTCTCCTCAACTTCAGTTGGGTTATACCTCTTATCCATAAGCCAGTTATTTAAGTTTTTTATTTAATATTAAATTACAGATTAATGGTACTGGTCTGCCGGTTCCACCTTTAGGCGAACTAGACCATGCTGAAGCAGCGATATCCATATGAGCCCATTTATAGTCTTCAGCAAATTTTGATAAGAATGCAGCTGCATGAATAGTTCCTGCTTCTCTTCCTCCACCTATATTTGCTAAATCAGCAAAATTAGTTCTTGTACATGACTTATATTCTTCCCATAAAGGAAGTTGCCATGCTCTATCACCAGTTTCTTCACCAGATTCAATAATTTTATTTGCAAGGAATTGATTATTTGCCATCACGCCAGAGGCATGACTTCCCAATGCTATTACTACCGCTCCAGTTAGGGTAGCCATATCAATGACATAAGATGGTTTATATCTTCCAACATATGTTAGAGCATCAGCTAAAACCAGTCTTCCTTCAGCATCAGTATTAAGTACTTCAATTGTTTGACCAGACATTGATGTTACAACGTCTCCTGGCTTTGTAGCCTTTGCAGATGGCATATTTTCAGCACATGCCATGATTCCAATAACATTAACGTCAGCTTTTATACTTGCAAGAGCACACATAACACCAAAAACAGTTCCAGCCCCGCACATATCCCACTTCATTTCATCCATTCCTGAACTTGGCTTTAGAGAAATACCTCCAGTATCAAAAGTAATGCCTTTACCAACTAGGGCAATAGGCTTTTGTCCCTTTTTACCACCTTTATATTCAATGATAATCATTCTTGGTGGCTCATCGCTGCCTTTAGAGACACTTAAGTATGATCCCATCTTTAGTTTTGCTAAATCTTTTTCATTTAGAGTTTTTACTTTTAAACTTGGATAGCTTTTTACTGTTGTTTTTACAATTTTCTCAATTAGTTTTGGAGTGGCATGGTTTGCAGGCAAATCTCCAAGATGTTTGGCTGTATTCACTCCTTCACCAACTGAAAAACCTATTCCAATAGAAGTTTTTGCTTTCTTAACTTCCGTAACCGATAGCTTCGATGTAATTAAAGAAACATTTTTAAGAGAAGATTGACTAGATATAATATTTTTACCAATTTTTTCAGTTTTGGCTGTTTTATTTTTTGTTGTAGAAAATATGTATGCTCCTGATTCTATTGATCTTGCAATCATTTCTAGAAACCAATATCTATCTTTACCTTTTGGATAATTTAGGCCATCAACTATCGAAATATTTTTACAACCAATGCCATTAGCAGTTTTTGCAATAGATATATATTTTTTTAACCATAAATAAAGATCATTTTTTTCATTAAGATCTTGAAATAGAAGTATTTTTTTAGCTTTTATTCCATCCAATGAGCTTATTAAATGACTTTGATTACCAGGATTTAAAGAATCTTTCGAAGACTTTGAAAGATATCCTTTTGATTTTTTATCTAATTCCTTAAATTCCACTGATGCCATAACCTTTTTATTTACAGGTATTACAAGTAAATCTGTTGCGATATCTGATAACACACCATTGTTAACATTTTTTAAAGTTATATTATTTAAAACTTTATATGTCATTTTCTTATCTCCTTTTTAATTCAATACTGGTAAGATATTTATTGTAATGCATCAGAGTTCACAAGGCATATATAAAAAAAATATTCTTTTTAAAAGCTTGAATGCCGAAGTTTT
>MDTG01328195.1_pt1 | contig 10802 bp, 8 predicted proteins | sample 811421 | NCBI WGS metagenome assembly MDTG01 (sample SAMN05326645, study PRJNA326480) | marine metagenome | isolation source: seawater | place: Pacific Ocean: South East | collected 2011 | reverse complement strand
TAAGTTTGCTGAAAAAGGGCTCCCAACAGCGATAACCCATTCACCAACACGCAATTTATCAGAATCACCAAATGACATATCAGATAATCCACGGGCTTCTATTTGCAGTACAGCTATATCTGATTTTGGGTCTCTTCCAACAATTGTTGCACTATACTCCATTTTATCTAATAACCGAATGGTAATTTCATCTACATCTTCAACTACATGATTATTGGTAATGATATATCCCTTACGTGAATCAACAATAACACCAGATCCCAATGCAGTTGATTTAAATTCTCGTTGCCGTGGTTGATTAAAAAAGAATCGAAACATGTCATCATCTTGTGGAATGTTTCTATGCGTTTTACTAAGATCAATATTTTTTTCAGTAAGAATTGTAACCACTGCTGGATTTGCTTTTTCAGCTATATCTGCAAATTGATCACTAAATTGTTTTAGAACGCTATTCTGAGCAAATAGTCCACTAATTAAAAAAATAGTAAAATATAATTTTTTCATCATTTTTCCTGTTATTATAATGCTATTTAATGCAGTAAAGTTTTATTAGTTCCAGATCAAATAGATTTTTGAAAACTAAAAATCCATTCATTCATTTTATCTATTGATTTACCATCAATTATAGCATCAAAAGGTTTATCAATTCTAAGATAAATTGGTTGTCCAAATACACTAGTCGATATTCTTAAACCTATTCCATAATCAACTAATGTATTTCCATCAAAACCTTTATCTCCAAGTGTAAATTTTGAACCTGAAAGTGTGCCCTGGTCAATAAAGCCTGCCAACTCAAGATTGATTCCAGCAAAGGATTTTGATAAAAATCCTTCAATACTTATTGCAAAAACTTGTTCTACTCCCGCAAAGCCTTGATTACCAAAAGCTCTTAGGTTTGCATCCCCAGGTAAATGATATTGACCAAAGAAATTTTGATTTCCATAGAAACTTGTTTTATCTCTAAGATAACTTTTCTGATAAAGATCACCTGACCCGGCTCCTTCAACGTTAAACCTTTCTTGGAGTGGTGCTCCATCTTGGTTTGACCAAATTTGACCATATATCTGTCTGAAACGTGCCCCAAAAAGGCCAAGATTTTCATCAAATGAATTAGTTATAACAAACCTACTAAATGACCAATCAGATGCTTTAAATGGAGTAAAATCAAAAATTATGTCATTCTTTATTATAGAAAATGTCGAATGTATTTTTGTTGAAGCTACAATCATTCTACCTTTGTCATATAAATGAGTTCGACTTGTATCTTTGACTTGATTTTCATAATAACCAAAGTTTATACGTTTGAGACCACTTACAGAAATGTTTCGATCAATTTCTTTTGTAAAACTTATTCCGCTACCCCTTACACCTCGAAAATTAAATATTTGATAATTAATTTGATCAATGCTTTTATGAGGTCTTTTTGACCATCCAGCTATTTTATAAAAGGTTTCTTTTGTTTTCAAACCTATGTTTAGGTCAAATTCAATATATTCTAACATACTGTATGATCTTTTGAAACTAAAACCTGGCATATAACCATCTTTATCTAAATAATGAAGTGTTGGATGATACTGAACAACATATCTATTTCTGGGCAAATATCGCATACCCGGTCTGTAAAACATTGTTTCACTTGGCATTGTATGTTTTATACCTTTAAAGTTATTTCTATAATCTAAATCCATTGTTTGAGCTTCAGGGTCTAAGGTAACGTTATCTGGCTTTAAAGGTACATTATATGTGAATGTATCTTTAACTCGAAACTTATGATTTTTCCACCAAATTCGATGTTTTGTACCATCTTCCAAAGTAGTTTCTACCAATTGTGGCATATCTCTATTGCCATGACGCTCAATATTTAAAGTTATATCCCAAGTGCCATCATCTTTTTTATGCTTTTTCCAATTATTAATACCATAGTCTAAAAGACGAGTATCATGAAGCCAGGGACGAAAAAACCAATCTAAATCTTCACCACTTACATCTTCCATTGCATCAATAAAGCGTTTTTCATTTGTATGTTTTAGATTCCATCGACGGTAATACTCTTGCATTCCCTTAATAAAAACTTCTTCCCCTAAAACATATTTTAATTCATCTAGCATAAGGGATGGTTTCGTGTATGCATTTGCTCCTGCAGCACGTGTTCCTTTAAACATATAAGTAGAACGACTAATGGGCTCATCTTGGCCACTTATCATAAAGTTTATCATGCTCCATTGAGTATTGCCTAAGCTGCTGCCAAACTTCCAATATTTTTTTTGCCAATCTTTATATCGACTACCAGATAAATCAAAACCTTGTTCTCCATATCGATCCATCATATACCATCGAGTTTGAAAAGAAGTAAAACCTTCATCTAGCCATGATTCGCGAACTTCATTATTTGCAATAATACCAAAAAACCAAATATGACCAACTTCATGTAGGATTAAACTTTCTGACTCGCTTCCATCCATTACTAGCATTGGGTATTCCATTCCCCCACCAGCTAACCTGTCAGTATTTGTAACTTGTGGGTAAGGGTACATACCAAATTTTGTGCTTAACCATTCTATGGCGCGCTCAGTTCTTGCCACTACTTTCTTTGTCCATTTTTTTCCATTTTTTTGATTAAATAAAACATGAACATCAATATTATTCCAACTTCCGCTTTCATAAACAAAATTTGGTGTTGTGACCCAAGCAAAATCATGAACATTTTCTGCGAAAAAAGAAACGACTCTTCTTTCTTCAATATTATATTTTGGACGATTTTTCTTTAAATCCTTAAGCCATAGAGAAAAATTTTGGCTTGTATCAACTCTTACTTCCTCCCAGCCCGGATCTCCAGATATAACAGTTCCTGTAGAACCAATAATATATCCTTTTGGCACGTCCATCGTAACATTATATTTACCAAATTCTCCATAAAACTCACCTTCAGCATGGAAAGGTTCATTGAACCATCCATTTTCATCATATACTACTACACGTGGATACCATTGAGCAAAATTATATTGCTCATTCACACGCCCAGCTCTTTCTGAAAATTCTCCAACGTGTTGGGTCCAATCTAAATCAATTATCATAGATTCACCGGGCGCTAAGCCTTTAGAAAGATTCGCTGATAAAATAGTATCATCTATAAGAAATGTATCAGATATAGTTGAACCACTACTCTTAATTAAAAAATTGCTTATATCATATCTACTTAAGTATGGATCCATACTTTTTTTAAATCGAGCGCCCCTAGATGTTCGTCCCAACCCTGCTAGGTATTCCCTATGTTTTACTGATCCCTCTTGAAAGGCATTTGCATAAAGATTTAAATAAAAATGGTGAAGTGTATCGGGTGAATTATTTTTATATGTAATTGTTGAGTGACCACCAATAGTATGTTTTGAGGTATCAAGCCGAACATTCATTTCATATGTTACAAATTGCTGCCAATATTCACTTGCATTGAGCAAAGAAAAGCTTAGTGTTAATACGAGGGTAAATATTTTCATTTTTTTTGTCTATTATTGAATTTAAAATGAAAGATATGGCTTTAGATCTTGATAAAATATTTCTTCATTTCTTGGACCAATATAGCCTTTAACGATATATCCACCTCTATCAATGATCAATGTAGTGGGTAAGCCTGTAATGGGTTGTCCTATAGCACGTCCATAATATGCAGTAACTCTTTGAGTCTCGTAATCTTCAATATCAGTAAGAACAGTGTATTCAATATCCCATTCTTTCATAAAATTATAAATACGTTCTGGCGAACCAGATGTGATAGTTATTCCAACAATTTCTAATCCATCTTTCTGATACTTATCATGCAATTTATTGAAATCAGGTATTTCTCTTCGGCAAGGTCCACACCAAGTTCCCCAAAAATTCAACAAAACAACTTTTCCTTTATAGTCGCTTAAATTAAATAAATCACCTTGAACCGTTCTTAGAGTAAAGTCTGGTGCTTGAATTGCATACTCTGGGCGTTCTGGTTGACCCTGAGAAAGGGTTGAGTTTTTAATATCTTTTGGCTTGGATTCAATTTTCATTTTATCTTTTTGCCCACAGCCAATAGCTAATAAAAATGACATAATTACAATTATTTTAATTTTACCCATTTTTTCTAACCAGCTAACCCTTCATCTAAAAAATCAAGAAAGTTATTTAAATCTCTTGTCATACCTGGAAAAGTTACAATTATTTCATCGTAAGGACTAAGTATCACATAAAATGGTAATGCTGCTGTACCAAATCTCTCAATTTCATACTCTTGGTTTTCACGATGGTTTGGTCCACCATCAGTATATAATTGAACTAGAATCATTTCATTAAAACGATCTTTTACTTCTCTCTTTGTAAAAATATTAGCTTCCATCCAACGACAGTTCGTACAAGTATAACCAGTAAAATCAATAAATACTGGCTTACCAGTTTCTTTTGCTTCAATCAAACCGCTATCAAGATCGCGATACCATTTAAACTCTTCAGCCATTGAATTTCCATTAGTACTCACAGCTCCTGTATCACTTTCAACAACTGGAGGTAAATATGCATAAATGATACCATGAATACGTTGACCAAATAATCCTGAAGTGAGATAAAGGCCAAAAGTTAGAAATGCTGCACTTAGCATTAATCTTGGAACGCTTACTGATTTTAAAGGTGAATCATGAGGTAATTGAATTTTACCTAATAGATAAAATCCAACAAGAAGCATTAATACTGCCCAAATAGCTAAGACTGCATTATGTGAGAAAAATCCCCAACCCCAGACTAAATCTGTATTACTTAAAAATTTAAAAGCTGCTGCAAGTTCTAGAAAACCCATTACTACTTTTACAGAATTTAACCAACCACCTGATTTTGGCATTTTAGCTAAATATTGTGGAAAGAGTGCTAGAAAGAAGAAAGGAGAAGCAAATGCCGCACTAAAGACTATCATGCCAATCATTGGCCAAAACCATTGACCTTGGGATGCTGCTACTAATAAAAGTCCTATGAATTGGACAGTACAAGTAAAACTAGTTAATGTAAAAGTAACAGCCATAAATAACGTACCAATAACTCCACCTCTACCCTCTTGTTTAAGGGAAAATTGTCTTAATTTAGCTGGAACTTCAATTTCATACATCCCAAACAGTGATAAAGCAAAATAAATGAATAATACACCGATAAATAGATTTACCCAAGGATTTGATGCCAATTGATTAGCCCCGGAAGCGCCTAAAGTAAGAGCAAGAATAAATCCCAAAATTGAAAAAGTTGCGATAATGCCAAGAGTATAAATAATAGCATTTTTAAGTGGCTTACCTTGACGGGATTCTCCTTGTTGTGTGAAAAAAGAAACAGTGATTGGAATCATTGGAAATACACATGGTGTTAAAAGAGCTAAAAAGCCCATACTTATCGCTAATAGTACAAATGAAAAGAAACCTTGATCTATAGCTGCTTCTAAATTGATATTACCTGATTTATCAAAGACATCTGTAACTAAAACAATTTCTGATCTCTCCTCACGAGGTTCTCCAGAGTCTATTGTTATTGGTACAGTAATAAACTCTTCTTTAGGTGGATAACAAAGGGATTCATTGCAAACTTGAAATAGAACAACTACTTCTAGATTATAATCACCAGGTGAAATATCTTTCTTCAATAAGATCGGCGCTACAAATACAGCACCACCCTGATGAGTTTTTGTCTCTGTTAAAAATCCATCATCATATTTCTCAATCGGCTCATCTTCTTCAACTAATCCAGAATCTTTAATAATATCACCTAAAACAGTAACCCTAGTCGCTATAGGACCTTCGCCTTGATCTCTAAGAGCATATATCTTCCATTCAGAATCCATCTCGGCAGTAACAACTACTTTAGCTACCTCTCCAGCTCTGGCATTTGACTCAATTTTCGCAGATAGGGTAACAGGGCTTTGGAATTGACTGAATAGTGGACTCAGCAAAAAAAGAACTGATATTAAAATTTGTTTCATTTAATTTTTTAAAATACTATCTAAATCAAGTTTTTATTAAATATATATCTTCTATTAATTTAATCAGATATAGCGTCGCTACGCTTTAAGATATTTACTTTCATTTCAATTTTTTCGTATGGATTATCTCCATCAGGACCTTGATACATTGGATTTTCTTTTTTTGGACGATTCTCATTTACTATTTTATCAATGACCTCTAAACCTTTAATGACTTGTCCAAATACAGTGTATTGCTTATCAAGTTGAGGTGTTGCTGCATGGCAAACAAAAAATTGACTAGAGGCACTGTTTGGATCTCTTGTTCTAGCCATTGACAAAGTACCTCTTACATGAAGTTTGTCACTAAATTCTCCAGGTATCAACCAAGTATCAGGGTCATCTTCACGACCTATACCAAAATATTTACCTGCTCTACCACCTGTCCCATCATTCATTCTATTATCATCTTTTGAATTAGGATCACCACCTTGAATAACAAAACCTGGAATGAGACGATGAAAAGTTGTTCCATCAAAATATCCTTCTTTTGCTAAAATTATAAAACTTTCAACATGCATTGGAGCAACATCTGGATAAAACTCCACTACCATATCACCGTGTTTTGTTGAAATTACTGCAACATCATCTTCTTTTGAACAGCTCATAAATAAAACTCCAATTAAAATTAAAGATACTAGTTTTTTCACTATTTTAAACTCCTACTTCCTGGTTTTTGGATAGGTATACTCTTTAGAGATTCAGGAATATCATCCTCATTATAACTATTTACTTCTAAAGGAACGATAGAGAATTGATTTTCATGTAAGACTACTTTTCCATTACTACGATCAACAATAACACCAACGCCAACAACAATTCCTCCAGATGATTCTATTAAATTCATAACTTCTTTAACTGAACCCCCTGTTGTAATTACATCTTCTACTACTAAAAACTTTTCACCCTTTTCTACAGAAAATCCTCTACGTAGGGTCATTTCACCATTTTCTCTCTCAGCAAAAATAGTTTTTTTATTCATTATTCTACCAACTTCAGTACCTATAACGATTCCACCAACAGCCGGTGATATAACAGTATCTATGCTTATATTTAAAAAATGATCCATAATTTTTTTTGAAAAATCTAATAAGTGCTCTGGATATTGCATTACTTTTGCACATTGAAAATATGATGCACTATGACGACCCGATGTAAGTACAAAGTGTCCGTCAAGTAATGCACCGGTATTTCTAAAAATATCAAGATAGTCTTTCATATTAATTTCGTTATCTATTTTTTAGTTAATTATCTAAATATCTATTATTTCTCGCATTTAAGAAAGGTAATCTTTAGCCGCATTTCGAATAGCTTTACTACTTAAATCGCCTGAGAAACTAATACCTCGTGAAATATTAATTAAAGCGTCACCATTTTTATTTCCATCTAGCATGCTTTGTGTTAAATCACCACCTTGAGCACCAATTCCAGGAATTAAAAAAGGCAGGCTTGGTGCATGACTTCTAATTCGGCTTATTTCTTGAGGTGCTGTCGCACCAACAACAATACCTACATTGTTATTTTTATTCCATTCAACACATAATTGAGCCGTTTTATCAAAAAGCATTTCATTGGGTATTTCATCAATTATTTGAACAGTTTGATCTGATGATTCAATATTGATTTGTTGATTTTGTAAATCTACTGCAGAGGGGTTAGATGTTCTACAAAGAATAAAAGCTCCTTTTTCGGGATTATCTATAAAAGGTGTTATCGAATCTTTTCCCATATAAGGACTTAATGTAACAGCATCAAAATCAAAGTGTGTAAATAAACTATAAGCATATTGTTTTGCTGTATTACCTATATCACCTCTTTTGGCATCACCTATTATAATTAAATCATCTGGAAAATAATCCATTAATGCTTCTAGCCACTTGAAACCCTCACTTCCCCATCTTTCAAAAAAAGCTAGATTAGGCTTAAATGCAGATGCAAGATCACTAGTGGCATCAATAACCTTTAATGAATGTTTTTTAAGTTCATCTAGAGTTGTATTTGATGAGCCCATTGCTTCTGGATTCATATCTAAACCAACACATAAGTGACTACGTTTAGATTTAATTAATTTTGAAAGTCTTAAATTAAATGGTTTCATAGCCCCATAATTTACTTAGATAAAACCTGAACCTAAAAAGGAATGTATGATTAATACTTTTAATTAAAATATCACATTAAATTCAAACTAAATGGACCAACTTTCAATCCCAGATTCGCTTAACTCTAAATCTAAAGTCATTGCCTCAAGTGGTGTTTTTCAAATTGAACTATTAAAAAATGCTGGAGAGGAAGATTTTCCACAGTTAATTGAGATATCAAAGTCCTTAGCAAAAGATTATGGGAAAAAAGCAATACTAACAAAGTCTACAATAAAAAAATATTTTAATACTGCTGGTTCACTACCATTTATTTGTCGATATAGAGATAATATTATTGGATATATAATCGGTGTTCCTTTAGAAGTACTTAGTCAGGAACCTTGGGCCAGAAACGATGAAAATTTTGGAAAAAATAATACACTTTATACTTACGCATTTGTTATTCAATCTGAATACAAAAGTAATGGCTACGCAAAAATGTTAAAACGTGTATTTTTAAGCTGGGCAGGAAAACAAGATAATGTGAATTATATTACTGGACATGTAGCCAATGGTATTTCGGCAAGATTTACCGGTGATATTCGAATTGTTAATCGAGTTGATAATTGGCAAGGTACAGGAAAAACATTTGAATACTATAGGAGAGAATTAATTAGCGGAAGCACACCGCTTAAAAATAACCCTCCACTAATCACGCGTACTTAATCTTTTTTAGTTATTAGACTCACAATCACTAATGCTAGAACTGATAAAGTTATAGCAGGCAACACCTCATCCATATTTGAATAAATTTTATTTGGAATAAGATTTTGGATAAATAAAGATTCTTTCCAAATTAATGTTGTAATTGTTCCTGTTAAAATTGATGATATTGCACCTGCTTTTGTTGCACCCTTCCAAAATAAAGCAGCTACTAGACTAGGTGTAATTGCTGCACCATAGATAGTATAGGCATATAATGCTCTTTCAAAAAATCCCGCGGATTTTGAAAACCCAATAGATACAATGTAAGCTATTATGCCAAGAACAAGTACCAATAATCTACTTAATAAGACTATCTTTTTCTCACTTATATTTGGATTTATATACTTTAAGTATATATCACGCATTAAAGTAGTTGCTGGGACAAGTAAAAAACTATCAGCTGTTGAAATGATAATTCCAACAATTGTTGTCATCATAATTGCACCCAAGAAAGTTGGAAGAAATTTGTGAGAAGCATATATTAATACGTACTTACCCACTTCAGCATCAGGGATCATACTCGAAGAAACCCACGCTGCAAAGATGATCATAAGTTCTGATAAGGCAACTGCTCCAATTAATACTTTAGTGGCAAATTTTGCACCATCAGCAGTTTTGCTAGCAAAAAATCTTTGATACATATTTGCATCACCCATTATTAGCAAAAATGGAGGAAGACAAAAATTTATAATATCCAAGGATGAATAAACACCCCAAAAGTTCATATGTTTATCTTTACCCATAATTTCGAAAGATTCTGCCATTCCAGAAAAGCCACCAGCCTCAAATAACAAAATTGGTATAGCTATAATAAATGAAAGAATAATAATAACTCCATTTGCTACATCAGTATATGCTACACTTACTAGTCCTGCTAACATTGTATATGCAATAATAAATAAAGCTGCAATGATTGTTCCAGTTTGAGGAGTAACCAAAGATATACCCTGATCATTTGTTAACACAGTATGGAGCACCGCGCCTCCTGCATTATACTGATAACTAACAATAACCATGTAAGCTATTACTAAGGCAATTACAGATAACAAACGTGCTCCATCTCCAAATCGATCACCTAAAATTTCTGGAACGGTAAATTTCTTGAAAGCACGAACTTTTCCAGCAATTTTAGTTAAAATTATAATGCCTAGGATACTACCCAGAGGTAAAATCAAGGCTGCCATTCCAGTCTCATAAGTTTTACCTGCATTACCTAAAATGGACCCTGTTCCCATCCATGTTGCTAACATTGTACCAACTAAAACCCATGGGGATAATGAACGACCTGCTACAGCAAAGTCAGATTGAGTTTTAATTTTACCTGCTTTATATAGGCCTATACCAATTAAAATCATCAAATATAAGAGGATAAAGCTTAAATGAACCATATTTCCCTTCTAGCTTGGTTAAGACAACACGTTGAAATTAATTTTCAGGTATGCCAATTACAAGCATATGGTATAAAAACTATAATTTATTTTTTATAATTATATTTTTAACTATGACTTCACAAACATTTAGTCAAAAAATAGTTAAGGATAATAAAACGAAAGAAAAATACGTGAATAGACTTGCGAAAGAATCTAGCCCATATCTTCTTCAACATAAAAACAATCCTGTTGATTGGTACCCTTGGGGACGTGAAGCTTTTGATAGGGCAAGGGAACTTGATCGTCCCATTTTTCTTTCTATTGGCTATTCTACATGTCACTGGTGTCATGTAATGGAGCATGAATCATTCGAAGATGAAAAAGTTGCTCAATTATTAAATGAAAATTATATTTCAATCAAGGTTGACCGTGAAGAGCTACCTGAGATTGATCATGTTTATATGTCAGTCTGCCAAGCAATGACTGGAAGAGGCGGTTGGCCTCTTACCATTATAATGACACCTAATAAAGAGCCTTTTTTTGCAGGTACTTACTTTTCTAAGATTGGTCGCT
>MDTG01137369.1_pt1 | contig 10802 bp, 11 predicted proteins | sample 811421 | NCBI WGS metagenome assembly MDTG01 (sample SAMN05326645, study PRJNA326480) | marine metagenome | isolation source: seawater | place: Pacific Ocean: South East | collected 2011 | reverse complement strand
TGTGGTTCGATAGTGGCTCGACACACTCTTTTGTATTGGAAAAAAGAGAAGATTTAAAATGGCCAGCATCAATGTATTTAGAAGGGACCGATCAACATAGAGGTTGGTTTCATTCTTCATTATTAGAGTCTTGTGGAACAAGAGGCAGAGCCCCTTTTGAGTCTATTCTCTCACACGGTTTTGTTGTTGATGGTAAAGGTTTAAAGATGTCAAAATCTTTAGGTAATGTAATAGCACCTGAGGATATTTTAAAAAAATATGGTGCAGACATTTTAAGAATTTGGGTAGCATCTTCAAATTATTCAGAAGACCTAAGAATTGATTATTCAATACTAGATCAACATGCTGACTCGTACAGAAAAATAAGAAATACTTTTAGATATTTATTAGGAAATATTAATGATGAATATCAAGAAATTAAATTAGAAAAAATTAATTTTAAAGAACTTCCGGAATTAGAAAAATATATGCTTCACAAGATTTATATCCTTAACAAGAATTTTAAAAAGAATTTTAATAATTATGATTTTCATAATCTATACAAAGAACTTTTAAATTTTTGTACCGTTGATCTTTCTGCTTTTTATTTTGATATCAGAAAAGACTGTTTATACTGTGATCCAAAAGACTCACACAAAAGACAATCAACAATTGTGTTACTTAATATTATTTTAAACACACTCTTAAAGTGGTTCGCTCCAATTCTCTCATTTACCACAGAAGAAATTTATAAGTTAATTGATATGAAAAAAAGTATTCATCTAGAAAATTTTATAGAATATCCTGAACATTTTAAGAACGATAATTTAAATTTGAAATGGTTAGAATTAATTAAAATAAGAAATATTTGTAACTTAAGTATTGAGGAAAAAAGAGCAAAAAAAGTAATTGGTTCAAGTTTAGATGCTTCGTTATTAATAAAATTAGATAAAAAGAAATTAGAATTAGTAAAAAATATTGATCTTGCTGAATTAACTATTACATCATCAGTAAAAGTGGAAACGACAGAAAAAGATAATATTGTAGTAGATACTAAAAAAGCTGAAGGTACGAAATGTCCGGTATGCTGGAAAATAAGCATAGCACCGTGTGAGAGACATAGTTTATAAAATTATGTTAAAAAAAATATTGCCAAATTTGTTATTTGTTATTGTTTTTTTTACATTAGATCGAATAAGTAAATATTTAATTTTAGAACTTTCAAAACCTTCAGGTCAATTAGATATTCAATTTACGTCATTTATAAATTTTAATTTAATTTGGAATAACGGAATTGCATTTGGCTTATTTTCTTTTAATGAAAATTTTTATTATAATATAATGACTTTATTCATTATAATTGTAACGCTTTTTGTAGTCTGGCTTTCATTAAACTCAAAAGGTTTGGAAAAAATTAGTTTTTTAATGATTATAGGAGGAGCGTTAGGTAACATATTTGATAGAATATATTATTCTTCAGTAATAGATTTTATCGACGTGAATTATAATAATTTTCATTGGTTTATATTTAATGTTGCTGATATATTCATTACGTTAGGTGTGATAATGTTAATTTCTATGGAATTCTTAAAAATCAAAAAAAAATGAAAAAGATATTAGTAATTTTTATACCATTATTTTTTTTGTTATCTTGCCAAGGAGCAAGAGATGCATTTTCTTTGAAAAAAAAAAATAGCACAGATGAATTTCTTGTAGAAAAAAAAAATCCATTAGTAATGCCACCAGATTTTGATAAATTGCCATTACCAGAAAATGCTCAAAAGAACGAGAATTTATCCAACGAAGAGTCAATTGAGGATTTGATAAGTTCAGATAAAAAAGTGCTAGAGAAAAAAGAAAAAGATAGCCAGACCTCGTCAATTGAAAAATTAATTTTAGATGAAATAAACTAAACTTGATGTTTTTTAGATCAATTAAAATAAAGAATTTTTTATCCAAAAAAATAAAGTCAAAATCAAATTTTGTTTTGATTTCTTTATTAAATAAACTTATCAAAAGTGAAAACCAAATTTTGTTATCAATGCAAAAAAATTATAAAGTCTCTTATAACAAAAAACTAATTTCAAATTTAAAAAAATATAAAAATGTTAACATAATTGGAATGGGTGGCTCAGTTTTAGGGAGTAAAGCAATTTATAATTTTCTGGAATTGAAAAAAAAAAATTTCAATTTTATTGATAGTTTTTCAAAATTTTCTGTCAAAAATAATAAAGAAAAAAAATTAAATATTATAATTTCCAAATCAGGAAATACTTTGGAAACAATTTCAAACTCAAATATTTTAATAAGTCACAATAAAAATATTTTTCTCACAGAAAACAAAAAAAGTTATCTTGTTGAGTTAGCAAACAAACTTAAAGCTGAAGTTATCAGTCATAACAATTATATAGGTGGTAGATATTCTGTTTTATCAGAAGTTGGAATGCTGCCTGCGGAATTGATGGGGTATAAACCAGAAAAATTTAGAAAACTAAATCAATTAATCAAAAACAAAGAATTTATAAAGATATTGATACAAAACGTTTCGGATATATTATTTCTTACAAAAAAAAATAAAACTAATTCAATTATTTTAAATTATGATAATCAATCAAATGATTTATTTCACTGGTATCAACAGCTAGTAGCTGAAAGTTTAGGTAAAAAAAAAAGAGGAATATTACCAGTTATATCTTCTATGCCCAAAGATAACCATAGCGTGATGCAATATTATTTAGATGGGATTAGAAATAGTTTTTATACTTTATTTTTTGTTAAAGAAAAAAATTCAAAGAAAATCAAAAATAATTATTTGTTAAGCTCACATTCCCATCTTAAAAACAAAAATTTGAATGATATTGCTTTTTCCCAATTTTCTGCGACTGAAAAAGTATTTAAAAAAAAAACATTCCTTTTAGAAGCTTTATAGTTAATCAAAGAAACGAGGAAACTTTAGGTGAATTATTTACATATTTTATGTTAGAGACAATACTTTTAGGGATAGCTATGAAAATCAATCCTTACGATCAACCTGCTGTAGAATTTATTAAAAAAGAAACTAAGAAATTTTTAAAAAAAAACTAATTTCCTATTATTATTTTTGAAAGACCATAATTTCTTTGGTCTAATATTTTTAGTTTACTGCTAACAGCGGAGTTATCTTTTTTATGCTTATGAATTATTATAATCCCATTGCTACTTAAAATTTTTTTTTCCAAAATTGAATTTATTAAAATATTTGTTCTAGTTTCTTTGTATGGAGGATCAATAAAAATTATATCAAATTTATCTTCAAAAAATTTCTCAGTATTAAAAAAATTAAAACAGTCCTGCTCAATAATTTCATATTTATTTTCAATTTTTAGAGTTTTAAGATTTTTTTTTAGAATTTGTAAGGCTACATTGTAATTTTCAAAAAAAGTAACTTTTTTTGAATTTCTCGATATACACTCTAAACCAAACGAACCTATACCTGAAAATAAGTCAAGAATATTTGCATCCTCAAAAGAACAACGAAATTTTTTTGAGTGTAAAATTAGATTAAAAATTGATTCTTTAACGAGGTCTCGTAGGGGCCTAGTATTTTTATCTTTTGGAAGAAAAATTTTTTTACCTCTAAAATTTCCACCAATAATTCTCATTATTCAATAACTTTGTAACCAATATCTTTTCTAAAAAAGCCATTATGCCAATCTACTTGATTAATCAAATTTATGGCTTTTTCTCTACTTTCTTTAAATTCTTTTGATAAGATAACAAAATTGAGAACTCTTCCTCCATTAGAAATAATTTTTGAATTATGATTTTTTGTTCCAGCGTGAAAAATAAATTCATTTTTTTTTAACATAATTTTATTTAAATTTTTAATTTCTATATTATTTTCATAACTCTCAGGATACCCTTTGGAGCAAAGAACTACACATATACTTTTTTCTTTTTTCCATTCAATATTAATTAGATTTAATTTGTCATTAGTACACGCATGAATGATTTTAAAAAAATCTGTTTTAAGTTTAGGCAAAATAGTTTGACATTCTGGATCACCCATTCTCACATTATATTCAATTAAATAAGGTTCATCGTCTACTATCATTAGTCCAGCATATAGAAAACCAACAAAACTTGTGTTTAATTTCTTTAAACCTCTAAAAGTAGGTTTTATTATTTTGTTTATAATCTTTTCATTTAATGATGAACTTTCTAGTCTTGAAGGGGAGTATGCGCCCATACCCCCAGTATTTTTACCTTTGTCTCCCTCAAATACTCTTTTATGATCTTGAGCGGTCCCAAAAATTTTAAAATTTTTTCCATCTGAAATTATAAAAAAACTCATTTCCTCCCCTTGTAAAAATTCTTCAATTAGAATTTCCCTTGCTTTTCCAAATTTACCATTAAAAATTTCGTCTACTGCCAAAATTGATTGTTTAATATTATTACAAATATAAACACCTTTGCCAGCAGCCAAACCATCAGCTTTAACAACTAATGGAAAAGTAGAATTTTCTAAAAATTTTTTTGCATCTCTAGTATTTTTAAATATTCCAAATTTTGCTGTTGGAATTTTGTTATCTTCACATAATTTTTTTGTAAATATTTTTGAGCCTTCAAGTTGGGATGCAATTTTATTTGGACCAAAAACTTTGATATTAAAATTTTCTAAATAATCTACGATTCCTTCTACAAGTGGTTTTTCAGGGCCAATTATAACTAAATCAATTTTATTTTTTAAAATAAAATCTTTTATTTTTTGAAAGTCATTTAATTCAATCTCAACATTTTCTGCGATTAAACCTGTTCCAGCATTTCCAGGAATGCAGTAAATTTTATTTACATTGTTTGAATTTTTTAATGAATTGCAAATAGAATGTTCTCTTCCACCACTTCCTATTACGCTAACTTTCATATAGTAATATATAAACTAAAAATGTTTAAAAAATTAGCTAAAATAAAATATTTACCAAATAATTATGAAGTACTTCAAGAAGGAGATCATGTAATTTGCGCAATTTCAGGAAAAAAAATTTCTCTTGAAAATTTAACTTACTGGAATGTCGATTTACAGGAGGCTTATTTCTCTTTTATAGAAGCGTCACAAAAAAGAGAAAAAGAAGATTAGATTATTTCCATCTATCATGTGTCCAAATCCATTGTTCGGGATTATTCATAATCATTTTTTCTAAAATTTCGTTTAATTTAATAGATATTTCAAGAATTGAGAATTTTTCATTAAATTTAATTGGACTCTGAAAAAATATTTTAAAACTGTGTTTATTTTTTCTTTCTATATATACAGGCACCACTTTACACCCATATTTTTTTACTAACTGAGCTGGTATAGTAGTTGTTTTTGCTGGATTGTTAAAAAAGTTAATGGATTCTCCCTCTCTAACCCTCTGGTCGATCATTAAAGCTACAGAATATTTTTCCTTAAATAAAGCAATTAGTTTTCTTGTGCCACTTTTACCTTTTTTGATTTGATTTTTACAAATATAATTTCTTCTTATTTTTTCCATTATGATATTTAAAAAAGGATTATTGAGAGGTCTATAAATAGCACATAAATCAATTCCAGCTTTTTCTATTTCCATTGCCATCAATTCAAAATTATTAAAATGACCTGACACAAAGACCACTTGTTCATTATCTTTTTTTATTTGGTCTAAAACTTCAGAGCCTTCAATTTCTAAAAATTTATTTAAAGAGTTTATTCTAAATTGTTTTAAAAAAACATATTCTGACAATATTCTACCGTAGTTGCCCCACATATTTTTGATAATAACTTCTCTTTCGTTATCTGAATTGCCTACATTAGAATTTTCTAAATTTTTTAAAATTTTTGATCTTGATCTGAAAAATGGGCCAATTCTTTTTCCTAGCATTTCTCCAAGATTTGAGGCCCTTTTGTAACCAATTACTTTAAAAATAAAAAAAAAAGTGACAATAAATATAAATTCAAGAAAGTATTTTATAATTCTCATAATTTGTTTTCAATTAATTTAGTAAATTCAATTTTATTTTCAATTTTTAAATCAACTTCTATATACTCAACTTTTTTTTTCATCTTTTCATTCAATCTATAATAATCTTTTTCAGTAGTAAGAAGTAATAAATTTTGGTTATTAATTGTAATAGAATTATAATCATTTTCTGAAAAATTATGATGATCTGGAAATGAAATTGTTTCTTTAATATCAATATGATTATCTTTTAATAAATCAAAAAAATTCTGAGGATTTCCAATTCCAGCAAATGCTATAACTTTTTTGTTTTTATATCTATTTAAATTTTTTATTATATATTTAGAATAAAATATTTTAGCATCTGTTTTTAATTCATATATTTTTTTTTCAAAGTCTAAATTTTTTTCACCATTAACAAAAATACAATCTGCTTTTTTGATTGAAGAAAAACTTTCTCTTAAGGGGCCTGATGGTATTACAAAACCATTTCCCATCAATTGTTTTGAGTTAAAACATATAATTGAAAAATTTGGGCTAATTGTAAAATCTTGAAATCCATCATCTAAAATAACAACATCATGATCATTTTCTATAGACAAATTTATGCTTGTTTTCCTATTTTTTGCAGTGAATGTTTTGCCTGTTGCTTTTAACATTTCGATCTCATCTTTAAGATAATTATGTGGTTTTGTTATAAAGGCTGGGTTTCTATTAAGAGATTTTAGAATATTAAAAATTTCTATAGCAAGTGGTGTTTTACCTGTCCCACCTAAGTAAATATTACCAACACAAATGATAGGTATGTTAAACTTTTCTTTGGGTTTTAAAATTTTGATTATCAAAAAGATTAATTGATAAATTATGCTCAATGGTATTAAAATAACGGCCAATATTGAAATTTTTTTATAGTCCCAAAATTTTGGTTTTTTTAAGTTCATTTACTGTATTATTTTAATTTCTTTTATTGTTGAGTATAAAATCTGCTGTCCAATTAACTTTAATTCTTTTTGAATTTTTTTAGAATTTGACTTTTTTTTTAATAATTTTTTTAATGTGCTAGCCATTTTTTTGGTATTAGTTATTTTTCGAGAAATTTTATTTTCTTGTAAAAAATTATAAATTTCAGTGAAGTTTTGGATGTTAGGACCATGAAGAATATTACATCCAAATCTAGCTGCCTCTAGTGGGTTTTGACCCCCATGTTTTATTAACGAACCACCGAGAAAGACATTTTTACATAAGTTATAAAAAATTTTTGTTTTTCCATAAGAATTTACTAAATAAATATCAGTATCTGAATTAATTTTTTTTTTTGGCTCATCAAGATGTACCTTGAGATTTAGTCTTTCTAATGTTTTTTTAATTGTAAAACTTCTTTCGACATGTCTTGGAATTATAATTGTAACAAGATTTTTCACTTTTTTTTTTAAGATTTTGTGAGTATGTCCAACAAATAATTCTTCTGAGTCGTGAGTACTTGAAGCACACCATGAGTTTTTAATAGACAAAAACTTGTTTAAGTTAATATCCTGATTAAAATTATCAGACTCTGATTGAGAATATTTTAAGTTGCCAATAAATTTTATATTTTTAAAATTTAATTTTTTCAAAAATTTAAATGACTCTTTACTTGAGGATAAACACAAATCGAAGTTTTTGAATATATTTTTTGAAAAATAAGAAATTTTACTCCATCTATCAAACGTCCTTTTAGTAATCCTTCCATTAATAAGAATTATTGGAATTTTTTTTTTCTTTAAATTAAGAATTGTATTTGGCCAAAACTCAGAATCTATAAAAAATGCTTTTGAAGGATTCCAATGATTAAGAAATTTTTTAATTAAAAAATTCGTATCAATTGGAAAAAACTGATGAATCACTTTTTTAAAATCTTTGCTTTCTAATACTTTCGATGAACTAAGTGTATTTGAAGTTACTAATATTTGTTTAATTGATTTATTTTTTTCTAATTCCTCTATCAACGGTATCACGCTTTGTAACTCCCCAACACTTGCACCATGAAACCATATAAGTTTCCCTTCTTTTTTTCTTTCACTAAAAAAACCTAATTTCTCCCAAAAACGCATAGGGTCTTCTTTTTTTTTCAAAAACCTAATAACAAGAATTATTGGTGATAATATAAATATTAAATTTATTAAAAACCTATAAACAAATAACATCAATCTTTTTTAACTTGTTTGTCGAAAAAATTTTTATACTCTCTTGATGAAATAAGTAAATCATCATGTTTTCCTTCTCCTACAACACTACCTTCATTAATTACATAAATCTTATCAGAATTTAGAATTGTTGATAATCTATGAGCAATCACGATTGTTGTTCTACCTAAAGTTAAATAATTTATCGCTTTTTGAATTTTACTTTCTGTATCAGCATCCAAAGATGAAGTTGCTTCATCAAGTAAAATTATTTTACTTTTTTTTAATAATGCCCTAGCAATAGATAATCTTTGTTTTTGTCCTCCAGATAATCTTATGCCATTTTCACCAATTAAAGTGTCGTATTTATCTGGTAATTTTTCTATAAATTCACTAGCATAAGATGAATCCGCCACTTGCTGTATTTCTTCTTTGGACGCGTCGGGCTTGGCGTAAATAATATTGTTTCTAATTGTATCATCAAACAACGTAGTATCTTGACTAACCAATGAAATATTATTTCTTAGTGATAAAAGAGTTGTTTTATATACAGATTGATCATCTATTTTAATATCACCAGAGTTCGAGTCGTAAAATCTTGGAATCAAATTTAAAATAGTAGATTTTCCAGCACCACTTTGACCTACTAATGCTGTCATTTTTTTTCCTTGAAAATTCAGATTTATATCTTTTAAAACTTGACCTTCATTCATTGAGTAGTTAAAGCAAACATTTTTGAAAGAAATTTTCCCTTCTTTTACTTCAAGTTTTTTCGCGCCAATTTCATCTTTTATTTTTGGTTTATCGTCAAGAATAGGCAAAACTCTTTTCGCTCCAGCTAAACCTTGGTGAATGGTGATATTCAGTGTCGCTAATGATCTAACCGGTTGATACGCAAGCATCATAGCTGCTAAAAAAGAAAAAAAGTTACTAACTTCAAGTTCATTGTTAGATACTAATTTTGCAGATATAAAAATTAGTAAAGCTATCATAATACCTGTCAAAAATTCCATAATTGGTGAGGCACGAACAAGAACAATGCTAATTTTTTGTTGTTTATCTCTTAGTTCATTTATCATCTGATTAGCCCGGATTTTTTCATCATTTTCTCTTTGAAAAACTTTCATAAGTTTGTGATTTTTAAAGAATTCAATCAAATAAGATGTTAAAATTGATGCTTTGTTCATTTGTTCAGTTACAGCTTTTCCAATTCTTTTTCCCAGTGTCCTTGCAGCTGTACTAGCTAAAGGTATCATAATTACTGCTATCAAAGATAATTTCCAATTTTGATAAAACATGACACCTAGTAAACCAATTAATGTGAGACTATCTTTAAATAAATTTAAAATTGCTGTACTGACAAGATTAGTAATCATGCTGACATCGTTAGTTAAATTAGTTATAAATTTACCAGAATGCTTATTATCTAAATATTGTGCATCAGCCTTTATAAGAGAAGAAAACATATCCATTTGAATATCCCGTCTAACATTTTCTGAAACCCCAATCATTATAACTTTTGCAAGATATAATGAGGCCCCTTTAATTGAAAAAGCTAATATAATAAGCAGTGGAATTATAAATAGAAGCCCTTTTTCTTGTTCAATAAATAAATGCTTGATAGCTGGATCCAACAAGTATGCAACTGACGATGTACTTCCTGCCAATAAAAAAGTAAAAAAAACTGAAATAAAAATTTTATTTAAATATTTTTTTGTATAGTCGTTATATAATCTTTTTAATATTTGAATATTTGTCATTATTAAAATTTTCCTAAAATTAGAGCTATTAAAACAATTAGGCCCAGAACATTATTAGACTTAAAAATTTTTAAACAGTTGTGAGCATCACTTATGACGAGTCTATGAATTTGAAAAAAATATAAATGTAAAGTCACAAAAATTAAACCAAGATAATAAAATTGATTAAATTGCATAAGCCAACCTACTATAAACAAACTAATTAAAAAAATTGTATAACATAATTTCAAAAATAAATGTGGTTTGGACTTAAATTTAATTGAAGTAGATTTTAAGCCAATAATTTCATCATCTTTTAAATCTTGAAATCCATAAATCGTGTCAAAGCCAAGTGTCCAAAATATGGCCCCTAAATAAAATATAATTGGAACAATACTTATGTTATTTTCAATTGCGACCCATCCTAAAATTAAGCCATAATTAAAAGTGATTCCCAAAAAAAATTGTGGCCAATATGTATATCTTTTCATTAAAGGATAAGTAAATGCCAAAGGCATAGAGCCCATTGCAAGAATTATAGTAAAATAATTAAACTGAATTAAAACTAGAAAAGCTAAAAAACAAAGAATTGCAGAATAAAAAATTCCATGAGATACAGAAATTTTTCCTGAGGCGATTGGTCTATTTTTTGTTCTAAAAACTTTTTTATCAAAATTTCTGTCAGCTATATCATTTACTATACAACCAGCTGATCTCATCAAAATCGATCCTGCTAAGAATAAGATTAGATAAAATATGTATGTATTAATTTCATTAGAAAAATCATAAGCAGCTGTTAAACCCCAGGCACATGGCCAAAACAAAAGCATATAGCCAATTGGCTTTTTTAATCTCGTCAGCTCTATAAAAAGTTTTATTTGCTCCATAAAATTTACTTGTAAATAACAAACACAAGATTGATAATCAATTTGATTCGTATGAATATTGATTACACTGTTACAGCA
>MDTG01008785.1_pt1 | contig 10802 bp, 6 predicted proteins | sample 811421 | NCBI WGS metagenome assembly MDTG01 (sample SAMN05326645, study PRJNA326480) | marine metagenome | isolation source: seawater | place: Pacific Ocean: South East | collected 2011 | reverse complement strand
TGTTTGTGCATCTGAAACCGTGTAGGGCACAAACAATAGTACAAATAATGACAATAAAAATGCGCGCAAAAGCATTAATTCTACCCCGTATAGAAGATGTCGTTATGTTATGAAACGATGGTGCACCGCAACACATATTTAATTATTATATGAAAATTTAAAAAAATACAGTATTTTTTTTCAATTATGGCTTTTTATTTGTTTGAAACTATCAAAATAGGCTCTATTTTTTAAATCATTATAAGGTGTTGCTTCTATATCATGTTCTTTGTAATACACGTGAATAACAGTGTCTAAGAACATATCTTTGAAATCATATCCCAAGCCATTTGATATTGTGTGTGCAGGATATCTGTTAAAAGGAAAGAGTGACCGAGCCAAGGTGGCAGAGATGTTGCGCGCGAAGTTGCTGGAGGGCTCCGCTGAGGATAGGAACATAGCAACGAATATTCCCTTATTTTTTAGCATCTTTTTAACATCAAGGAAGAACTCTTCCGTCATTAAATGCGCAGGAACATTCTCCCAATCATTAATATCAAGGACGATAAGGTCGTATTTTTGCGTATTTGTCGCCAGAAATTGTCTGATAGGTAGAGCTATAAATTCTTTATTGGGTGTCAGAGGCTTCTTGAGTAAATGTTTTTCAGTGACCTCTTTTAAGTGCGGGTCTATTTCTACGTAACTATAGTAATTTTCTGTATCATCTGAGCCCAGCGTCATACCCCCACCGCCTAAAGCGAGGATGTCTAGTGGGTGTTCGGTGACTTTGGCTAACGGTTTCAAATAATAGTCTTCAATATGCTGGATGTAATATAGCTTGTCACCAGTATCGGTATTATAAGCACCTGCGGCTTTGCCATTGAGCATGAAATAGCGCATATGGCTATCTGCTTCATCTTGTGTCTGCACAAGGTTATATTGGTTAAAAGAATGGATGCGATTTTTTTTGATAAAGTATGCGCTGTTTAGTCCAAAACAGATTGATCCGATAATGCCCGTATATGCAAGGCGCAGCATGTACTTTTTCTTGCTAATAAGTAGAATAAGAACAATAAGACATACCCCTACAATCAAAGCGGTTCTATGAACACCTAGATAGCTCATTAATACAAGTGTCGTGAGTAGGGAGCCAAGCAAAGAACCAAGTGTTGAGATCAATAATATGCGGCCCGTCACAGCGGGCATATGAGCTTTACGGTAAAAATTGGTGATAAGAGGCACGGTTTGCCCAAGCCAGTAAACAGGCGGCATAATAAAAAAGATACTGTAGATGCTGATTTGCACGAGTGGGTTATGGATGCCGATAGTGATGAGAGCCTTAAAAAAGATATCCAAGAACAAATAGCTTGCCCCTAAGACAAGAAAGGGGAGGGCAAGGCTGAAATTCAATAAGAGTTTTTGCCTGAACGTCCTTGTCTTATTTTTGAAAAGACCACCTGATTGATAACCAAGAGCAAGAGGTAAGAGCACAGCAGCAATAATAATAGAAGAGCTGTTCGCACCAGAGCCAGCATAAGGCACTACTAGCCTTAAGGCGATCAACTCATAAGCTAGAACGATATAGCCTTCGATAAATACAAGCGTCAATAAAACAAAAGCGAGTAAGGGAGACCGATTATGCATGATATTAGCTTACTGCAAGTTGGGCGTTATTGAAACTCCGTCGCCTAGTTACAATTAGCGGCATAATAGTTTGTCGCGCCGCCGCCCATAGTGGCGCCTTCAATAAGTGAACATACTTTATCAGCGCTTTTTGGCACAGGTCTCAGGCGACAGCAACCAGATGTCACACCATTTGCAACGGCTTGTGCGTTACAGTGTGATTTACATGCCGCAGGCGTAATATTGCCTGTTGTGTAGTAACCTGCCGCAGGTCCATAAGAACCACAACCTTTTGGTGTCGTTAGGGTGCCTGTTGTACAATTAGATGCGGCTTTGGCACGTTGACAGGTGGACGAGTTCGACCCGCCATACTGGCCATTACAGCGCCACTGCCAGTAACTGCCTGTATCTGACAAGTCTTGATAGCTACCAGCAGAGCAGCGATTTGAGGTTGGCTGTGAGCCTACTGCACCGCCGCTGGCTGCTGAGCCACAAGAGCCATTTACAGGCTTATTTTTCTGACATGTTCCAGAGTTTGACCCACCATACTGGCCATCACAGCGCCAGCGCCAGTAGCTACTCGTATCGGAAACGGCTCCATCGTTGGATACTCCGGCGGAACAAGCATTGCGGGTTGCATTATTACAAGAGCCATTCACGGGCTTATTCTTCTGACATGTGCCTGAATTCGAACCACCATTTTGGCCATCACATCTCCAACGCCAGTACACAGACGTATCGGCAACCGCACCGTCATTGGATGAGCCCGCTGAGCAGGCATTGCGGGTTGCATTGTTACAGACACCGTTAATTGGTGCGGCGGCACGGGCGCGCTGACATGTTGGTGAATTCGGATTACCGTTACAACGCCACTGCCAATAACTGCCAGTGTCCGACAGATCGGCAAAGGTGCCATAACTACATTGGTTAGATGTTGGCTGTGAGCCTACGGCACCGCCACTCGCCGCCGAGCCGCAAACGCCAGGTCTGTTAATCGAACATGTCGTTGAGTTGGAACCGCCATATTGACCGTCACAGCGCCATCTGTACTTCGTTGTTGTGTCAGAAACAGCGCCATCATTGGCTACGCCAGTAGAGCATGAATTGCGAGAAGAGTTGTCGCATGAGCCGTTCACAGGCTTGTTCTTTTGACATGTACCAGAGTTGGAACCGCCATATTGGCCGTCACAGCGCCAGCGCCAATAGGTCGCGTTATCTGCTACCGCACCATCATTTGAGACCCCCGCTGAGCAGGCGTTGCGTGTCGCATTGTTGCACACGCCATTTACAGGTTTATTCTTATAACATGTACCAGAGTTGGAACCGCCATATTGGCCATCACATCGCCAGCGCCAGCGTGTTGACGTGTCGGAGACCGCACCATCATTGGCTGTTCCTGCGGCACACAGATTGTTAGATGCTCCTTCATTTGTGCAAACGCCATTGATTGGCTTGTTCTTATAGCATGTCCCAGAGTTAGAGCCACCGTATAGCCCATCACATCGCCAGCGCCACTGGGCTGATGTATCGGGTATAGCGCCATCATTGGCTGTTCCGTCGTTACACAGGTTTTTTGAGCCGCCTTCATTGAGACATGCGCCATTAATATGAGTCGGATTAATTTTACGCCAGTTCGTCCCGTTACAGAATTCGAGCCATGTCGTATTGCGTCTGATCTGTCCTGCGGTGCTACATGTACCATTATTGACGCCACTGTCTAAATTGCGCCATGTAGAACCATTACAAAAACGCATCGTGCCACCGCTAAATTGCATGCGGCCTTCGACTGAACAGGCACCCAAAGAGCCGTAATCTGGTTCGTCAAAAACCGTACCGTCATATATTTGGATATCGCCGGAATTGTTACGTGTTTGTCCAACGGTTTGAGCGAGAGAAGTGTTATAGAAAAACGAAAGAAGGATGCACGCCAACAGTTGGAGGAGTCGTCCTTTTCTGTTGGTTGATAAATACATAAAACAAAATTACATTTTCGTGGCTTTTCTTATACTTGGTCGTCTATTCCTACAAAAATTCATGCCAATGTAAATAGCAGGCATTAAAAAAACAGATAAAACTTGGGTATTATTTTTTCTCTAGCGCTTCGATACGTTTCGAAAGCGTTTCGTTTTCAGCCTTCAATTCTTTGATCGCTTCGATCATCGGGCCGATTAGGGCTGAGTAATTTACGGCTTTATAGCCTTCGTTATCTTTGGATACGATCTCAGGGTATACAGCCTCTACTTCCTGTGCGATCAAACCATATTGTGTTTTCTTGCTTTCTTCATCATCGGTTTGGAACTCAGGTTTCCATGTATATGACACACCTTGGAGCTTAGATACATGATCAAGTGCGTTTGTTAGAGGTGAAACATTCTCTTTCTTGTTTATGTCTGATGTTAGATATAGACTACCCGATACGCGGGCATTTCCATTTATATCAAGATTGTAGCTTGGCGATGCTGTATTTATACCAACATTTGCTTGGTAAATTGTTAGAGGTCTGTTGCCATCCCAACTGCCGCTACCTGACCCGCCATCAGTAAGGAAATACAAGCGGTCAGCATTGTTATGTATCCAATAGCTCCATTGGCCAGCAGTTACATCGTTGAAATATGCTGTTGGGGAAGCGCCTGTCATCGAGAACGTACCTTCTACACGCATGTGACCAGCTGTTGTAATGCCATTCGGAAAATCATTCGCTTGGTTTAGACGAAGATAGCCATCGTTGAAGCGGATTGCTTCTTTATTATCAAATCGGAGTTTTGTTTGTTCAAGACTCATAGCGCCAATACCTGAACCAAATCCACCAGTTGATCCGTTAACATCAAAGTGTAGAGCTGTACCATTTCCGCTCGTCCACAGCCCTGAATATGCGGTATCATTAAAGAGTAGCCCGCCACCCCATCCGCCGACACCGTTAAGGGTCATAGCTGCATTTACATTGCTTGATGGGTTAAAGTTTGTGCCATTGTTAATGTCCATGCTTGTAGTTGTAAGGCCGCCATCAAGGGTTAAATTACCAGCATTATCAAGGAGAGCGACATCACCATTAGGTGTATTCCAGAAACGCAAATTATCACCTGTAGGGTTGTACATGACCCAGTTTGCACCTGTTGCGTCTCTCGGGCGTGCTTCAAAGGCCGCTGAGCCACCATTCGTCGTAACGACGCCCGTTGTTAATGTATTGCCTGTGAAACGGCTCAAGCCATCGACATCAAATCTATATGTAGCGCTAGGCACGGTACCAAGTCCTAAATTACCTTGACCGTTAAGAATCATATCAAAGGATGGAACGCCATCATTACCTGTGTTAACCCAGACGAAATCGCCGTCAGGGTCTGGAGAGTTACCATCTGTGTTTTCAAACACAAGGCTGCCGTTGATGGCGCCGGCTGGTAAATCTGTGTCAGAACTTCTAAAAATACGGTTTTGTTCGCCGCTACCAGTTGTATTTAACTCGTTACTACCGCCACCACCAAGGTTGATAATGCCCTCTACAGTTAAGGCATCTTGAGGGTCGCTCTCTCCAATGCCAAGGTATCCGAGATTATTAAGGGTTAATCTCGTTGTGCCCCCAGACACAATTCTAAAGTCATCTTGATATGCATCAAGGACATATGAGTCCAGTGTTGTGTCATAGTCTGCGGCAATAGCTAGGTTGATTTCTCCGCCTTCTGGAGACCCTGTTGCAGCACCTGCAAGGCGCAGTACAGAAGTTCCGCTATCTTCTGTGCCGATATGAAGGTCAACTGAAGGAGATGTGTTTCCAATCCCGACATTTCCGCTGGAATCTATGCGCAGACGTTCTGTGGCCGCCGAAGATATCCCATTTGTAAATATTCTGAAATAGCCGTCTGTACTCAATGAGAGGGCATCAATACCCGCGCCAGCATGAATTAGTGCATTGTTAGCCATGTGTGGTAGCGCTGTGTAACCCGAGTTCATAAGGTTCATGTTAAAAAAACCAGCTTGATCACTTTTCAGTGAAAATCCTGCAACAGCATCAGAACCTGTTGTTGTGTTTTCAACGCGGGCATATGTCCTTTCGTTCTGGTTGTTTATGACATGAAGTTGCTCGAGTGGGGTGTCCGTCCCAATACCAACACCGCCGGGAGCGTCGATTTCTAGTTCGTTATCTCCCGCGCCGCCATTACCTGTTAAGAGGGCGGTTACAAGGCCAAGGAATGTACCAATACCTTGCTCTTTATCAACGACAACAGTTTCGTTACCGCCTGAATCTTTCACAACAACTTCGTTGTTGGGGCTGGTCGTCCCTGTTTGCCACAGACCACCTGCTACGGAAACAGCTTCTGCATATGTATATGAGTATACAAAGTCATCGCTGCCTGTAGGCTTGTTCACAGCGCCGCCTGGGCCAGCTGTACATGTCGTCTCAAATGTTCTGTTCGGACCTGCAGAGATAAGGGCAATCGCAATGGCATCAGTTGAGTTCTCACCGTTTAGGCGATTACCTGCCGCTGTTGAGTCGATACCATTATCCCATACACAATATCCATAAGGGTTGTTCCACGGGTCGGTTTTGGATGCGCCCACGCCATTTGGGATACCGCCACCGCCTGTCAGGCCAATATTCACGCCGTTATGTTCTACGGGCTCAATCGTACCGTCAGCGTCGACGTCTGTCGCATTATTATCAATAACAAGAATACGAGCGCCAACAACGAGCTGACTCTCCACCATATTCTTATTATTAACTTGAGATGCTGTTTTAATGGGGCCGGAAATCATCTGCATTGTAGCCGCAGAGATCACGCCAACCATCGCCACGGAGCCAAATAAGACCGTCGCAATGTTTCCTCGTTCGGCGTTTTTACAAAATAACCAACCCATCACAAATAAAATGATACAAGAATTTAGTTAAAATTTAAATAACAATGTCTAGATATTCTTCGCGTAAATGAGAAAAAACGTCTTTTTATTTTAAATCGCTTGTTTTTCAGGCCCTTAAGCCATTTCCGTAATATATTTCTCGAAATTTTCTGCCACATTTTCCCATGTATAATGGTCGCGGACATGGGCGACGCGTGCGTCCGGATTGTCTAATTTCAGTGCTTTTTCGATGGCCAGTTGCAAATCATCGTCCAAAACCCCTAGTTCTGGCTTTGTAATAATATCTTTTGGGCCTGTTACATTATAGGCGGCTACAGGAATACCGCTGGCGAGGGCCTCGATCAGAACAATACCGAAAGTGTCTGTTTTTGAAGGAAAAACAAAGAGATCGGAACTGCGGTAATACTCAGCCAGCTCTTCTCCTTCTTTTTTACCAGGGAAAACGGCTTCAGGGTATTTTTTCATCAGTTTTTCTTTACTGGGCCCTTCGCCAACGAGGACTTTTGTGCCGGGTATATCAAGCTCAAGAAAAGCTTCTAAATTTTTTTCGACGGCGATACGGCCTACAAATAGCATGACCGGTCCTTCTTTATCTTTGAATAACGTTTTTTCGCCCGGATGGAACAAGTCCAATTTCGCCCCGCGCAAGAGGCGTTTCATTGGGTTTTTAAAGCCCCATGCGCGTAATTCATCTTCAAGGCTTTGTGTGGCGACCATCATCGCGGATGATTTTTTGTGGAAACGGCGGATCATGTTAATCGCCATTGATTTGACGGAACGGCGCAGACGCTTTGGAAGCCACCCAACACGTTTGGCGACATAATCAGGGAAGTGGGTGTGGTAAGAGCTGCTAAACGGTACTTTATTACGTTTACAATAAAGACGCGCTGCACGGCCTAGAGGCCCTTCGACGGGAATATGAATGCGGTCAGGGTTAAACTCTCTGATCATTTTGCGGAGCTTCCTGTACGGAAAAAGCGCCAGTCTGATTTCGCCATAACCGGGCATGGGTGTTGATATAAAATCAGCGGGGCCAATGACTTTGACATCATGGCCGCGTTTTCTAAGTTCTGATGAGATATACTCATAGGTACGAACCACACCATTTACCTGAGGTTGCCATGCGTCACTAATGATAAGGAGTTTCATAAAGGTCTGTATTTCTGGTTATTTTTCTTGTACAAACCCTAAAGCATAATTTTATGGTGCGCAATATAATGAATGAGTATGAATTACATTTTGGCGAGGATTGTATTGGTAAGCGTATAGACCAGCTTATCACCGAAAATGTCGCGGCAGATATCTCTCGCTCGCGTATCCAATCTTTGATCAAAGACGGCTATGTTACAGACCTCGATACAGAAGAAGTTATCAAGCAAGCGTCCTTGAAATTAAAAACTCCCGTTAGTGTTTTGGTGACTATACCGCCAGCGAAATCTTCGGAGATTGAGGCAGAGGAAATCAAGCTGGATATTGTTTATGAGGATGATGATCTGCTTGTCATTAATAAAAAGGCTGGGCTTGTGGTGCATCCGGGGGCAGGGAACTGGTCTGGAACACTCGTAAATGCGCTTTTGCACCATTGCGCAGGGTCTCTTTCCGGTATTGGCGGTGTGGAAAGACCAGGCATTGTCCATCGCTTGGACAAAGAAACATCTGGTCTCATGATCGTCGCGAAGAATGATCAAGCGCATCAAAAACTTTCTGCACAACTAGCGGATCGTAGCCTAAAGCGTATTTATTGGGCATTTGTCTGGGGAACGCCCATGCCGCCAAAAGGGACGGTAGACACGCTCTATGGGCGTGATCCACATAACAGACTTAAAATGGCGGTACTTAAGCGTGATGGAAAAGAAGCAGTTACTCATTATAAAGTCATAGAACGTTATACTGATGATCTATATAGTCTCGTAGAATGTAGCCTTCAAACAGGCCGCACCCATCAAATCCGCGTCCATATGGCCCATTTAGGTCATTGTTTGGTTGGTGACCCTTTATATGGAGAGCAACCAAGCAAGATTGCTTCTTTGATCAAGAATTCAGGACTGGATAATATGCAAGGACAGAAAATCCAGAAACTTAAAAGACAAGCACTTCATGCCAAAGAAATCCATTTTATCCATCCTCGCACCGGAAAACCGATGCATTTTACCTGTGATTTGCCTTCAGAATTACAAAGCTTATGGGCATAAAAAACGCTCAAATGCAATTTATCTAAAATTTTAGATAAATTTTTTTCAAAAATATTTTTATATATATCAATGTGTTATGGCAATAAACAAGAATTATGAAAAATTATATTTGCATTTATATAAAATTTTATGTAAATTAAAAATATAGGGAGGCGACAAACGGCAAGCGAGCTTTGAGGGTGTAGTAGGTGAGCTGAGGTTTGTGAGGAATGCGAGATTGAGTAGGGTGTGTATTTATCGTTGATAGGGTGAGAGCTTGATGCGATTTTGACTAAGGGAATTTTTAGTCAGTGTGTGGTGAGTGAGTGGCATTTAAGGTTTGAGAGGAATTGTGAGGGTTCCTCTCGCCTGAGTGCTAAAAACTAAGAAAGAATAAAAAGAATTATTACAGAATTTTCTCCTTCATGTGTTACCCATAACTTAAAGGGCTGGTCTTCGGATCAGCCTTTTTTTTGTCTAATCTAGGATTTCATCCCAGTGATTTTCGATATGCGGGCGGTCAATTTTGTCCGTGATTTCCATGAGTGATATAGGCGGCTCAATGAATTGACCCGTGTCACGGCCAAAGGGTTTGTATTCTGCGCTTAAACGTGCGTTGGCTTTGAAAGGTTTGATGATTTGAGCGAGCGGCATTGTAAAACGAATGCCTGCTTCAAAATTGTTGCGGTCTCCAAAATTATCAAAATCGCGGCGATTGGTATAGGTGGCGAAACTGCCAAGTTGAATACCGTTTTGGAAGGTTTTTGTAAGGTTCACAGTTGAGCCGATATCGCGGCCAAGATACCGGCCTGCACGAATGCCAATCTGTGTGTTATATGCGGGGAAGTCGTAATACGCTTTGATATGGGCTGACCAGCTCTCATCCGCTCCTATGCTGGTGGCCATGAAGGTAAGGGGATCTCTTTTTGCGCCGTAGAATGCATCAAACCCAAGCGCGTAGTTAGGTTTATAGGGTCTATATAATATGTCGAGATGATAGCCGAAGAATTGTTCATCAAGATAGCCGACACTGGCGAGGGCGTTGATATTCTGGCCATGCCAGCTAACGGCGGCGCTGGCATTATCCAATAAAAACTTTTGTTCAGCGAAAACGTCTATGTCTCCGCGAATAGGATTATAGGCGGGGCGGCGGATATCGGTGCGCATCCGGTCCAGATTGCTAAACAGATTGGCTTTTATGCCCAGTGAGCGATGGAATGCTACGTCTTTGAACAGTATATTTGATTTGCTGTCTTCATGTTTTAGGCGCTTATCACCGCGATAATAGGTGCTGTTGAGACTTAATACGGCGCTGGTTCTGTTCAGAACGGTGCGTTTTCCTGTAGCAATACTGTTTTGGTTCTTGATTTCCAGCTTTAGAAGTTTTGGGATTAAAAAAGAGCGGATAGGGTTTAGTTCATGATGGTCTATCGCAATTTTTTTCTTAAAGTGCTTGGCTGTATCGCTGATTTCCGTATTACGCCATATCTCTTCGGCACTGCCACGATTTTCGAGCAAAGCTTGTTCAAAATCCTTGCGCATCAAGGCAATGGAGGGGCCTTTCACGCCTTTGTTGAAGAGCTGTAATTGAAACTCTTCAGTGCTCTTGCCACTGTGATTGTGCATAATGCGCACGGCGCGGCCAATTTGCTTGGGGGTGCTTTCTTGCTCGTTCAGATGGAGCGCGCCATATAATGTGTGATCTTTATTGCTTAAAGCACGCAGGTCCAGTCCTGCATCATATGCCTCGCCAAGTAATTCTGTGTAATCACTATATTCGGGGCGCTCTTTTTTGAGCGGCGTAGCTTTACTTTCTTGTAAAAATTTAATCGGGTGGGTGAGGCTTTTAAAACTAAAAAAATTTCTATTGAGCTGGTGCTCAGCTTCTGCCGCGCAAAGAGGCGCGCTTATAAAAGCAAACAGCAGAAAAACTAAAAAGATAGGCATTGCAAACCGGTGCAAAAATTGACTTGGATATCAGTCTGTGCGAATCGGTGTGTTTCGTCAAAGTGGAATTCGGTTATTAGGGCTGTTAGCCTGTATAACTGTCATATAGTTTATCGATGTGATTGTCACATTCATCAATGGCAGGGGTGATTTTTTCTATCCCCTTACGGCCTGAGAATTCAGCTTGCTTTTTCTTAACAACCTCTTGGTAACGCTCTTTCATTTTATCTT
>MDTG01427258.1_pt1 | contig 10803 bp, 8 predicted proteins | sample 811421 | NCBI WGS metagenome assembly MDTG01 (sample SAMN05326645, study PRJNA326480) | marine metagenome | isolation source: seawater | place: Pacific Ocean: South East | collected 2011 | reverse complement strand
GGTGTATCTCCATATAATACTATTACGTTTCCATCCTCAGGTATCTCTTCTTCAGCCTGCATAACTGCATGGCCAGTACCTAACGTTTCACTCTGAAGGACAAACTTTACATCCCTATGGTCTATGGCTTTCTTTACTTCATCTGCTCCGTGTCCAATAACAACAACCTTCTTGTGGCAATCAACATGCTCTACCACATCTAAAACATGTTCAACCATTGAAACTCCTACTACCTTATGTAGTACCTTAGGCAGCTTCGATTTCATTCTTGTACCTGCACCAGCGGCTAAAACAATAGACATCAACATAATCCCCACAGCACTCCTTACTAAACCCGGATTATTCATATAAAATTTAAAACTATACTACGTCCTTTTGATTCTAAGCCATCCATCAAATTCTTGACGTACCGCATGGGTATGACTTCAAGCCTGATGAAAGCCTTAGAATTCAAAATTACTTGCACCCTTTCAAATTTCCCATGAATAATCCAGGTTAAATTCTATTTGTTATTTCCAAATTATTCATATATTATATTTCTATTATCATAAAATTTGATTACGCTTTCCGCGATATATTATACCACTTTATACACAAAAAAACAAAAGCTAAAATTAGCTTTTGTTCGTGTTTTTCTTTTCCTAATTAGCCTACATTTACTAGTGCTCTTTCGTACTCCGTAAGAATGATGTCCTGTAAATTAGCTCTGGTATTAGAATTAATTGGGTGAGCTATATCCCTGTAATCCCCCTCAGCCACTTTTCTGCTTGGCATCGCAATGAATAGCCCGTTTTGTCCTTCTATTATTTTTATATCATGGACAACGAAAGCATCATCAAAGGTCACAGATACAATGGCCTTCATCTTTCCCTCATCATTCATCTTACGAATTCTTACATCCGTAATATTCACCCTTATCCCACCTTTCACGTCGAATCATTTTGCCTTTGTTATAACTCTCTATTCTCCACAAAATTATAAACTCCTCTTTATCTATGACAAAATTTTAAGAAAATTTTATTTTTTTTGCTTTTGAAGACGAATCCTTGTAGAATATGATATTTAATTTAATCATTATACATAAAACTCGAGGCTTATAAGCCTCGAGTTTTGTCATAATCCTCCAAAAATAAATCCTCATTTGGATAAATATTTAATTTTTCATTTCCATCCACAGTATCCAACATAATCAATGGTAAATACCCGTCAATCAATTTTTCCTCTGGACTGCTAGTCGCAATCATTACACCTATTCCCTTAACGGTTGCATCAAACTCCTTCATAAGATCCAATAATCCTTTAGCAGTACCTCCACCCTTCATAAAGTCGTCAATTATAAGAACGTTAGCTCCATTTTTGATAGCCCTTTTCGACACATACATCGTTTGAATCTTACCTGTAGAACCCGATATATAGTTCATACTAACGGTAGAACCCTCTGTTACTTTATTATCGTTCCTCACAATTACTAGAGGAATATTTAAATAATTTGCTGTCATTAAGGCTAGAGGTATTCCCTTCGTCTCTATAGTTATAACATAATCAATGTTTTTGTCCATGAATTTAGTTGCGAATATTTTTCCCATTTTTCTTACGTAGGTTGGATTGTAGATAATATCTGACATATATAAAAAACTTCCCGGTATTATCCTAGTCTCGTCTCTAATCACATCACATATTTCGTCTAAGGTCTTTCTAGTGTTATCTAAATTCATATAAGGAACGTATTTAACACCGCCAGAAGCCCCTGCAATAGTTTCTACTTTTCCAAGCTTTAAGTCCTCCATAAGCTTTTTTACGATTACTAAATCCTCACTTATAGTAGACTTGGCAGCATTAAAAATGTTGGTAAAGTAATTAAGGGTGTGAATTTCATTAGGAGTATCACATAAGATTTTAACTAATGCTCCAATCCTTTCGTTTCTTTTAAGCTTACTCACCATTTCCTCTCCTATTCGAATAATTTTTTTATTACATATAATTTTATTCGTTTTTTTCAATTTATTCAATAGTAAATTATATACACTTGAAGATTATTTATAACATTTCCTCTGCTAATAAAAATATGGTATAATTTCAATTATGCAGAAATATTTATTATTCTAAGCAAATTGCTACGATATAGGCTTTTGTATCTGAAAAAACTTCATAATTCTAGCGTGGCAAATTTGCATAATACATATGGTATTGATTAGGGACTTTTAAGAGTATATATAGTAGTGAATTTTTTAGGATGATAATTATGCATTTTGATCTAGTTTTAGAAAAATAATAAATTATAGTAAAATAAATTCGTGGCTATAATACATATAATGGTAATAAATATATATATTTATTCATCATTACATTATCTCAAGGGGAGTGTATAATGTTAGATTTTTTAAACAAAAAAAAGGTTAATAACGTCCATTTAGTTGGAATCGGTGGAATAGCTATGAGTGCTCTAGCTGAAATACTTTTAGATAAAGGATACTCTGTTTCTGGTTCTGATATAAGAGCTTCACATATAACTACGAAGCTTTCGAACCATGGTGCAAAAGTCTATATAGGTCATCACCAAGACAATATTACTGGCGCCGATATCATCGTTTATACTTCAGCTGCTAATCCTGATAATCCAGAAATAGTGAAAGCAAGTGAACTCGGAATACCTATTTTAGATCGTGCCGAGATGACGGGAGAGCTCATGCTTGGATATAAAACAAGTGTAGCTGTATCCGGTGCACATGGCAAAACTACAGCTACATCCATGATTTCATTAATATTTGAGCATGCACAGTTTAATCCAACTATTTTAGTAGGTGGAGAGCTTAGCGAAATAGGCGGTAATGTAAAGGTAGGCGGCAATGATCTTATGATTACTGAGGCCTGTGAATACAAGGAGAATTTTTTAAAATTCCATCCCAATGTTGGAGTAGTTTTAAATATCGATGAAGATCATCTAGACTATTTCAAGGATTTTGAGCATATTTTCTCTACCTTCTCAAAGTTCGCAAAGCTCATTCCTAAAAAAGGATATCTTGTACTAAATAACGACGATTATGATGTAAGAAAATTGATATCCCATGCCAATTGTAATATTATCACCTATGGGATAAACTTAGACAGTGACTTTCAAGCAAAGAATATAACCTTCAGCGAGTCAGGATATCCTTCCTTTGATGTTATCCATAAGGGAGAGATCTTAGAACGTTTTAGCTTAGATATACCTGGTCAACATAATATATATAACGCACTTGCTTCTATAGCTACTACTTATACTCTAGGTGTTCCTATAGAGCAGATTAACGAGAAGTTAAAGAAGTTTAAGGGTACCCATAGACGTTTTGATATTTTAGGTGAGTGGAATACTGTCAAGGTTATTGATGATTACGCCCATCACCCAACCGAAATAAAAGCAACCCTAGATGCTGTTCAAAAGATTCCTAACAATAGGATTTGGTGTATTTTTCAACCCCATACCTATACAAGAACAAAAAGTTTACTATTAGATTTTGGAAAATCATTTGATGGTGCCGATAATATTATCATAGCTGACATATATGCAGCTAGAGAAAAGGACACAGGAGAAATCCATTCAAAGGATTTAGTTGAGCAAATTAATAAGGAAGGTCATAATGCAGTTTATATCCCTTCCTTTGAAAGCATAGTAGATCATTTGAAAAAGCATGCCGCGCCAAAGGATATTGTATTAACCATGGGTGCAGGCAATATCTATGAAGTTGGTAATATGCTGGTAGAAAAAGCAGCAAAAAGCTCTTAGCTCTTTGCTCTTAGGATGCCTGGGTCTTATCTCTCGAGCATGAATAATTTTAAAAAAGATTAAATCTTAAGGGATTTAATCTTTTTTTATAGTGAAATTATTTTAACTATAAAGATATGAGACAAAGCCTGAGAGCTAAGAGCTTCAAAGTTGCATAATCCACTTTAACCTTTACATATCCTCAAAGTCCATATTATAAATTGTCTTTTGATATATCAATTGTGTAGTGACACTGCTGACCGCGCATGAAAGTAGTATGGGAAGAATCAATGTATAGTTATCGGTTAGCTCTAGGAGGATTATGGTTCCTGTTAAAGGTGCATTTGCAAAGGCTGCAATCATAGCTCCCATTCCCACTAGGGAATATGTATTTATATTGAATATTGATGTTGGAGCAATATCATTTAAAACATTTCCAAGTATTCCGCCACATGCCGCTCCAATGTATATTCCTGGTACAAATACACCACCAACGCCTCCAGAACCTATTGTAAATGCCGTGGCAAATACTTTTCCTAAAAGTAGTAGAGTTAAAAGCCGAAGCTCAAAGTTTCCTTCAACAATTTTTTTTATGGTTCCATATTCAATATCAAAAATGTCAGGTAAAAAATATCCAATGAAAGCCACTCCTATAGCTCCTATAACGGGATAGAACACGGGACTTATCCTTATTCTCGTTATATTTTTTTTGATATAGTAGATTAGCTTCATATAAAAAACAGCAATAATCCCTACTACAATACCTAAAAGCACGTAAAAAAGTAGCTCTTTATATCCAATCAATCCAAAATCTCCTTGTATCACAAAAAATGCTTTATTCCCTATTAGAGATCTAGTAGTTATGACAGATACAATTGAAGATATGACAATTGGAGCAAAGAATTCCAGGTGGTCCTTATTCATTAGTATCTCAAGTACAAATACGGATGGCGCAATTGGTGCATTAAAAACCCCTGCAATCGCCCCTGCAACACCACACCCTATCAGTATCCTAAGCTTTCTTTTACTAAAATTAAATTTATATCCAATAGTAGATCCTATAGCGCCGCCCAAATGCACTATCGGACCCTGTCGCCCTGCCGATAGGCCAGAGCCTAGTGTAATAATGGTTTGTAGTATCTTTATTGCTACAATCTTTGGCTTCATCAAAAACTTATTTATATGCCTTAATTCATCAAGAACTCTGGATACTCCAAACCCTTCATCCTCTTTATGCAAAAATAACCTATTTATAATGCCTATCGCAGCGCCTCCCAAAATAGGTATAAAAAACAGTCTGAGCCTAATTGAAATATCAGATGCTATAAATAATCTATCAAAGAAGATATATCGAAAAACATCAACAAGCTTATTAAATGTTATTGCAGCTGTACCAGTAATCATTCCAATTAACACTGCTAAAGCCATCATTGTTAGGTTCTCATATCTTTTTTCGTCACCAATAAATTTGTTAACTATTGATAGATAATACCTCATCTCGTATCTTCCTTTTCTTTTAGCATATCTATAGTAAAATTCTAAAAATCAACATTGACTTAAAGTTATTTTTATACTAAATATATTCTTATAGTGCGAGGTGCGAAGTGCGTATATTAACTTCTATTCGTCATTTTAAATACACATCTCCCTCAGAACTTCTCACAAAGATACAAAGAAAATTCTAATATCAGCATAACCTTTTTATATTTATTACGTTAAAACTATATCTTAAGGCATCATTAAGGTACTACTTATATGTTCATATATATTTTTTGAGTAATATAGCTCATCATCATAAACGATATGGTTACTATATATTAACACTTCTTTAGATTGTCCATCTACTAAAAACTTTAGAGCAAATCTTAGTTCGTCATTTATTTCTACATTACTTGCTTTTCCTATTTGTTTTGGCTCTGACCTGAGTATTTGTCTCGGCAATTCAATATTATAGTATGAATCGTTTTGTAGGTCATATACACCCGCTAAGTCCTTAACAATTACTCTCTCAGACTTCAAAAGGAATCTGAGATCATTCTCTAAAGCAGTATTTTCCTTCGGCAGTTTGTCTACTATAAAGTCCCACAATACTTTATCATACTTACAATATAAATATACTATTGGTGTATCTATAATCATTAGTTCATTATTCTTTATATAGAATGTATACTCTGCATCCCTTTTAAAGGAAATGTTATAGTTTGGGTATACGTTGGGAATCCCTATATACTCCTGTTGATCTTCAATGGATAAAATCTTTATATTCGACATCAAATACTTTATTTCTTTTTTATTCATAACATATAAAGCATTTTCATCCTCTGCATTTATGTACATTTTCTCAGGAATTGGATAAAGTATCTTTTCAATGATTTTATTAATATACGTATCATCTAAAAGAGAGATGAAATCCTCATGCTCTTCTTTTTCCAATTTATATATTTGATTTTCATCTTCTGTATCACCAATTTTTTCAATAACCATATATTGGGTTTCATCATAGAATATTATTTTGAGGTTTTTAGGTACTATATCTATCTGGTATGCATATACTTCAAGGTCTAAAATCTGATTTTCGAGTTCAGCCTCATTAGCGCTTTGTTTTTGTAGCGCCTTAAAGTTTGCTATAATTATCCCCTTGTCTTTACCATTGATTTCTAAGGAGCTAGAGGTTTTTACCTGGCTTCTTATATATAGATTATCTACTCCATTAAAAACATCATTAATAGCAAAATCCAGATCTTTACTCTCATCATTCTCTTCTTGAGGCAGTATTTTAGCTTTTTCATCCTTTTGTGAACTTGATTCAACTACAGGCTTCTCACTACCTTCTTTTCCAACCATTCTATATGTAATTACTCCACTAATAATAGATAAGACCATAACAAAGCTAATAAATAATAAGATGCCTTTTTTATTTAACATATTCATCACCTATATTATGAGTTTTAAAGGAAATAGGCTATACACAGGATAACAGATTTCCCTCTATTCGTATGTATTCCTCTGACTTATCCCCAGCCATTATCCTTATTACAAGTATTCTATAAAGTTTCATAAAAACCTTTATTTTGTTACATAAAAAAGCGGTTTATTGTGGTGTTATACCACAACAAACCGCTTATATTTTACTCCTCTTCTAATCCTCTTTTATATATTTCTGTCATCAATTGCTCGGTTGCCTCAATATCATGTATATAATATGATGTACCCTTAGTTGTAGCTGAACCTGGAAGCTTATAGGTTTGGATATCATCTATCGAAATTCCTATGGCCATCTTTGCATAGTATATTATATCATCTAATTCCATATTGGTTTTTACTTGTTTAAAGGTAGTATTAGCCACTGCTGGTAACCTAAAGCTCAATGCTTTTTTAGCTGCTGCCTTCATAAATTGCTGTTGACGATTTATTCTTCCTATGTCCCCATCTGAATGGCTCTTATCATCGTTTTGTCTAAATCTTAAAAATTGCACTGATTCCTTACCATTTAATACTCTTGTTCCCTTTTTTAAATCAATATGAAGTGGTGGATCTGAATAAGGATCATTATAATACATATCAAATGGAATTGTAACCTGTACTCCACCTAATGAATCAACTATCCGCTCCACTCCTTTGTAGGATAAAGTCACGTAGTGGTGAATTGGCACCTCTAAAATGTTGGAAGCTACCCTTACAACGCCGTCTGCCTTGCCTCCATTAGCCTGACTTCGTCCATATACCGCGTTTATCTTTTTCTGATCTGCGCTATCATATCCCTTTATGTGATAATAAGTATCCCTTGGTATAGATATCATATCTACATACTTACTCTTTGGATCAAAACTCGCTAGTATTAAAGTATCTGTTCTTGGTCCCTCAAGACCCATCAATAATACGTTTATTCTTTTGCTATTTTCAACTAATTTCTCAAGCTCAGATTTTTCCTCTTCAACCGGTTCATCAGGTCCAGGTGAGACTATTATATCGTCTCCATTTATTGGTATATCACTAGGATCTCTTTCCTCATCTGTCATTTTCATTATTGCCATTACTCCACCTACTAAAAGCAGGGTAAAACATATAAAGGATATTGTAAATACCTTTAAAAAAGATTTCATAAAATTCACCTTCCAAAAATTACTATATTTAACTATTACATGAGTTTAACTTTCTTTAATCCGAATTTATATATGTATCTTTCGACATTTTTCATCAATTAAAGCCATATAACAAATACTATTTTATCATATATTTAATTTATTTTGATAATTAAATTTTAATTACAAAAAATTAGAAAAAAACCTATAAATAATTAAGCTTAATATCAAAATATCTATATTAATGCATAAGAGATTCTATAGCAAAGCCAATTACCATCATCACTAGACCCATCATGGCGGGACCTATTCCTTCTCCTCCACGGGTTTTATCTTTAAATGCCTCATCATCTTTACGTGCAAAATATTCTTTTCTCGTTTTTGGCGTTCCAACCAGCAGTATTGCTGAAATAATCATAGTCACCAACCCTGCACCTAAAACGAACATATATGCACCCTTTAAAACTTCCCACCCTATCAAAAAGGAAACTCCTGCACCAACTATTGCAAATGCTATGGAGTAAACTACTCCTTTTATAATATGTTTTAATATATTTTTTATCAATATACTCACACCTTCCCAGTTATCATCACTCTCAAGTTTATACCTGTACTTCTATTTTTACAAGAAAAAAGGAAGCTGTCAAATTTAACAGCTTCCTTTTTTTATATATATTCATATGGGGGTATGAATATCAGATTTAAGAAATCTTCGTAAGAAGACCTCCGAAAATCGCATTCACAATTTTCAGGCTGCTAATAAACATCCAATTTCTACGTTGCTGCTGAAATCTCCGTTACAGAATTTCAGCGCGCCTTGAACTTGAACGTTTCTTAAAGTCTAACATCTTGTTAACGCTGTTAACAAGATGTAAATTGCGCTTACAATTTTCTATATTATAAGTTAAACTCTCTTGCCACAGCAACTACAGCTTTTTCCTTGTCATTTGTATTAATAGTATAGGATATTCTTATCTCTGAAGTTGTGACTTGTTTAAACTCAATATCATTATCTGCAAATATTTTAAACATCTTAGCTGCGACACCAGATTGACTTTTCATTCCTATTCCAACAACTGAAAGTTTAGTTATATCTTCTTCAACATCAACTTCAATTCCTTCTAGCTCACCCTTTATTTCCTCCAAGACTCTATCAATAGCAAATTTATCACTTTGAGGAGCAGTAAAGGAAATATTTATATACCCATGGGATGGAGCAGTTTGACTAATCATATCAACGTTTATATCGCTTAAAGCCAAATTTTGAAAAATCATGGATATATTACGTGCAGCGTAGGGAACATGGTTTATAGTTATCATTATATCATCATCACTAACGGATAATCCAGTGATAACTTTACTTTCCATAGACTCATCAAACTCCTTTATATATGTTCCTGGCCATTCTTCAGTGCTCAGTGCAACATATATGGGAACATTAAACCTTTGAGCAATCTCAATAGATCTAGTTTCCATAACACCAGCACCTAGACTTGCCATTTCCACCATCTCTTCATAACTAATATAGTCTAGCTTCTTAGCAGTTGAAAACAGTCTAGGATCCACTGTATATATACCATCAACATCAGTATATATTTCACATACTGAGCCAAGCTTGGCAGCCAATGCTACAGCGGTTGTATCTGATCCACCTCTTCCAAGGGTTGTTATGTTACCTTCTTCATCTACCCCTTGAAATCCTGCTACAACTACAATTTTTCCTTCAGTAACATGCTTTCTAACATTTTTTATTTCTATATCTGTAATTCTAGCCTTGGTATGATTGCCTTTGGTTTGTATGCCTGCTTGAAGTCCCGTAAGGGATATACAATCATAGCCCAATTCCTTCAAGGCTATTGATAATAGCGATATCGATACTTGCTCACCGGTTGACATCAGCATATCCAATTCCCTTCTATCGGGCTGTACAGATATCTCTTCAGCCATTCCTAGAAGTATATCGGTCGTTTTACCCATAGCTGAAACAACAACTACGATATCGTCTCCATTTTTCTTTCTTTTAGCTACTCTTTCAGCTACATTTTTTATCTTATCTATAGTTCCTACAGAAGTTCCTCCATATTTTTGAACCACTATCGCCATGTATTTCACCTGCCTGTACTTTACTTGCAGATAACCAATATCAAGGTTAAATAAATTTTAAAGGCTATCTTTACAATCATGCTCTACTTTATACGTATAAATTTGAGAAATAAAAAAACAGTCAAGAGCAAAAGGCAGCCGCGACTGATGATATCATCAAAGACCTCTTACCCCGCACAGATCAGCACTCCATCGGAAGATTGGGCAATCAACCGTAGACAGTACTATACTTGTTCAGTATAGTCCCAATGTATTATTTTAGGGAAAACAATACATTTCGGCAGTTATACCTTTCCTTCAACACTAAGATTTCCCTATATCTAAGCTGAACTACTAATTATAACCGCGTCCTCTAATTTGCACTCAAAGGATTATTTATTCATTTCAAAATATTCTATCATATTTGTTACATTATGTCAATAATTCACAGATGCCAATCCCTTTATTGATGTATCTTATCAATCACTATTTTTTCTTCTGCTGATTTAATACAAATTGTCCAAAGCTCGCTAAATTCAACGTTTATTAATTTATTAATCATTCGTAATATTTTGACAAATATACGATATAATTTAATATCATGTAGTAATATTTTACTACATATACAATAAAATACTGAAACTTGGATTATCTATATAAAACGGTATGCCCCTTTAAAGAGGTCACTAGTATTTTCTTCGAAAAGCTAGATGACGGATTTACAGCTCTTAAATATTTAAAGGGAAATAAGTTAAAACAAATCTGGATAAACTCCAGATTTGTGAGGCTGTTAACAAACGTCCAATTTCTTCGTTACTGCAGAAACCTCCGCTACTCACTTGCAGCTCTAGCAAGCTCCGATGCTCAGTTTCAGCGTGCCTCGAACTTGAACGTTTG
>MDTG01168003.1_pt1 | contig 10803 bp, 7 predicted proteins | sample 811421 | NCBI WGS metagenome assembly MDTG01 (sample SAMN05326645, study PRJNA326480) | marine metagenome | isolation source: seawater | place: Pacific Ocean: South East | collected 2011 | reverse complement strand
GCATTCATACCCAAAAAGACGGTATTCCAGAACTGACAGATGTTCGTGTTGGTTTGGTATCCTTGGAGCCACGCTTGGTCAAAGGAGAACCGTTGCATTTACGTTTTCGTCAACAATTCTACCAACTTTTCGTTGGAAATTGGGATTTTCCATGTGCTGATCTTGGTGTGTTGCACAGCGGCGACCATCCCAAAGACACCTTATTTGCATTAAAAACATTGGTAAAAGAACTGCATCAGCGCAATATCCTTACTATTGTTGTTGGAGGAGAACAGGAAAACACACTTGGTATGTTTAGGGGGCTGAGCGGTATGAACACTTATGTAAATCTAACCTCAATTGACGCTCGCTTTGATTTTGGTGAGCCAGGTGTTTTGGTTTCAGATGATAGTTACATGTCAAATATCATAACTGAGAAACCAAATAACTTAAAGCAGTTTACCAATCTTGGTTACCAATCATATTACATTTCTCAGGAAGAGTTAGATTTAATGCAAAAGCTCTTTTTTGATGCATATCGTTTAGGTGATATAGCGGCTGATTTACACGAGTCTGAACCGATTTTAAGAGATACAGATATTCTTTCTGTTGATTTGAGCTCCGTCAAAGCAAGCGAATTGGACGATCCCAAAGGACTACCCAATGGCTTTGATGGCGCACAAATATGTAAGCTTATGCGCTATGCAGGCTTGAGTGATAGACTAAGCGTTTTGGGTGTTTTTAATATTTCAGACAGCCTAAGAACAGACCAGTTACTCGCACAAATGATATGGTATGTGCTTGAAGGATATTGCCATCGCGTGAACGAATATCCGTTTTCTACACACGAAGTTTGCACAAAATTCGTTGTTCCACAAGGACAAGCAACGTTGATTTTTTACAGAAGCGAAAAAAGTCAACGCTGGTGGATTGAGGTTCCAAAAGAAGGGAAGCATAATAATAATGACCAAGTTACGTTATTACCATGTGATGAAAAAGACTACCGATTGGCTCAAAAAGGAGAAGTTCCTAGCCGTTGGTGGAAATCAGTTAAGCGAAGTATGCATTAAATTCCATATTTTTGGTCCAATGCTTTTGAAAAATATAAATAATATTAAAAAATTTAATGAAAAAGGTACCGCTATTTTTTCTTGCCGCATTGACCCTTTTTGGATGTGGTAAATCCAATCAGGGTGAGTTGGTCGGAGTTAAGCAAAAGAAGTTTTATCCCCACAAGCCTCATGGAATGGCTTTAATTCCTGGCGGTTCATATATTATGGGGTCGTCTGATGAGGATATTATTGCTTCCAACGACAATCCAACACAAACGGTGACCTTGCGCTCCTTTTGGATGGACGAAACCGAAATCACCAATGCTGAATACATGCAGTTTGTTGAGTGGGTGAAAGACTCCATTATCCGAACAGAGCTTGCTAAGGCAGCATTGTTAAACGGTGGTTATTTTTCTGTTTCAGAATTCCCAACTTCAGATGAAGAGTTTGAAACCAACCCTATACTTGAATATTTACCGAGTTATGATATGGACGCGCTTGAAAATCAAAATGAAGATGAAAAAAGCGGATACCAACAATATTTAGAAGAAAATTTTTCAGATGTAGTCTCAAAATATTATGAATCAGAAGATGCTCCAGACAACGAATTTCATTATCACCTTCCGCTTAACAAAGATGTAGATATCATCAAAGATCGTGAGGACTACCCAGATGTTGAATATGCGCGTGTTTTTGAGAAGACAATATATTTACCAGAAAAAGAATGGTTTAACGGTGAGCCTGCTATTAACACCAAGCTTCTTAAGTATCGTTTTACAAGTGTTGATTTAAACGATGCCATCAAAAATCCGGATAGCGCCCGATCAAGTTTTGCACGATACGAAGTACATGAAATCTATCCAGACACTACAGTTTGGATTAAAGATTTCAAATACAGTTACAACGAGCCCATGCACAACGACTATTTTTGGCATCAAGCTTATGCTACTTATCCAGTTGTTGGTATAACATGGAATCAGGCTAGAGCCTTTGCACACTGGCGAACTAAAATGAGAAATGACTATTTGCGTAGCAGAAAAAAGCGTAAGTCCACAACAGGAAAGTTTAGAATGCCTACCGAATCTGAATGGGAATATGCAGCTCGAGGCGGATTGGAATCTGCTATTTATCCTTGGGGAGGTCCTTACCTTACCGATGACCGTGGCTGTTTTATGGCTAATTTTAAACCCAGACGAGGCGATTATGCTGCTGATATGTCTTTATATACAGTAGAGGCAGACTCATATGAGCCAAACGATTACGGCCTATACAATATGTCTGGTAATGTATCTGAGTGGACGTATTCAACCTACACAAAGGATTCGTATGATTTTGTTTCATCCGCTAACCCTAACTATAACAAATTTACTGATGAACAAAAAGTAATTCGCGGGGGTTCTTGGAAAGATGTGGCTTACTACCTGCGCGTTGCGACAAGAGATTTTGAATATGCCGATAGTGCTCGAAGTTATTTAGGCTTCCGTTTAGTACGAGACTATTTAGGCGCAAATGATACACAACAACAATAAAAATAATATGAAAAAAAAGAAATTTCCAATACCAGAAAATATAATTGAACTTATCTTCGGAGCAGGTGCGTCAGTAGTTATTATTGGTGCACTAATGAAAATTACGCATTTCAACTCTGATTTTATTTCAGGTAACACCATGCTTTCTATTGGTTTACTGACAGAGGCTGTTATCTTTCTTATTGCTGGGTTTAGAGGGTATGTGTTGTTAAGCGAAGACAAAGCAATTGCGGGCGCTGATGACGCTACAGATTTATCTGATATTGCAGCTGAAGCAAATGCATTAAAAGCAGCTTATCAAAACGCGACATCACAACTTGAAACCTTAGGTAAAAACCTAAGTAGTGCGGTAAGCGCAACAGGAACATTAGAAGTTCCTGTTGATTTGCCTGAAAACATGACAAGCTTAAATAGCAATGTTGCACAAACAAACCAAGCATTAGAGCAGTTGTCTGCCGCTTATAATGCCACGTCAGATGCCGTTGCAACCGAACCAAAAGCGCACAATGAGGTAGTTGCCAACATGAATGCGTTGCACGCCGAATTGGCAACAATGAAAAATACGATTGCAGAACTTAATGCCAAATATGCCGACATTCTTGGCGCAATGAAAAACTAAATATGGCTGGAGCTAAACAGGATACTCGGCAGAAAATGATCAATATGATGTACTTGGTATTCATCGCCATGTTGGCGTTGAATATAAGTAAGGAAGTATTGGCTACACTGGGTGTAATTAACGATGATATTTCTGCTGCAACCCAAGATTTGGTTATGGACAGTAACGAGAAATATGATTTGTTCAGCAACAACAGTAATAATGAATATTACAAAGTTGCTGCCCAAAACACTCCTCAAATTAAATCCTTAGCTGATGCATATTACAACTATATTGATACGCTCAAAAATCGCTTGATAAACACTGGTGAAAACGGCTATCGTATAAGTCGTGAGGACAGAGCCACAGGAGTAATTGATTCCATTGTAGACTATCAAGTAATGGACAAGTCTCAGTATTTAGACGAAATATTTTTTAATGGTGATAAATATTCCAAAGCCGGACAGGATTTTGTGGATCAATTCTCAAGTTTTCCTTCTAAAATTCAGCAAGAGCTGGATGCCTTTTTAGCCGCAGATGCGGAAAAAGACCCCCCTACAGAAGACGCGCCGGAAGGTGAGTACGCTGACTTTGACTTTTCTTTCTTAAATGACTTATTCATGCGTTTTACTTATTCCGAAATGGTCTTAAACAGAGAAGGTAAACAACAACCTTTTCTAGATTACCACTATAAAGGTTTCCCATTAATTGCGTCATTATCTAAACTCACTAAAATTCAATCTGATATTCGATTTGTTGAGAATAAAATTCTGGAGAATATGTTGAGTACCATAAACGCACACGAGGGTGGACTTAATAAATACCAAACTCTTTTAGAAACGTCTAAATCGTCTTACTATACAAGTGAATTGGTAGATGCTTCTATTGTAATGGGTAAGAAAGACTCAAATTTTAAACCCAACAGAGTTGAGCTTTCGATTAACGATCGACCTATGCGGCAAGGCAGGGACTTCGAAATTGCTGCGGGTGGTGTCCAACTCAAGAAGCGCTTTAGTGTTCCGGGCTCTTATAAGTTGACCGGAAAGCTCTTTTTTGAGCGTAACAACAAAGAACAGTCTGTAGATGTTGCGCAAGTTATATCTGTGGTTAACAAACCCAATGATGCTGTTATTTCCGCTGATCAAATGAAGGTTGTGTATCGCGGTTTGCCTAACGATTTGTCTATTTCAATCTCCAATATTCCAAACAATAAATTAAGCGTTCGTGCTACGAACGGTAAAGTACGCCGGAACGGATTGAAATTTGAGGCGATACCAGATGGAGACAAAGTAGGTGAGAGCATGCGCATTTTTGTTTCTGGAGAAATTAATGGGTCGACCATTAATGCGCCTGGGCAAGACTTTAGAATTAAGCCGTTGCCACCTGCTTTAGGTTCTATTGATTTGGGTGAGCGTCTTGGTAAATTTAACAGTGGTGAAATCATCAGGGAATACGTCCCGGCTGGTACCATTGCCGCTAAATTTCCCGATGACTTCGATTATAACCTAAATGTAAACGTAAAGCGCTTCAATATCAAGGTAGGTAGTAGAGCGGCTATTCCAATTAATTCTAATAGAATTAAAGATTCCCGTGTTATTCGATCTTATTTGGAGAATGCATCGCGTGGAGATATTATTTTCGTTTATAACATTGAAGCTCAGGTAAAAACTGAAACTCAAATTATAGATGATATTAAAGTAACAGACTTTGCCTTAACAATTAAGTAATGAAAAAGTATTTAAATCCTGTTTTCTTGTTTATGTGCTGGAGCATTTCCTTGCAAGCGCAAGTCAACGTACTCAACGCTGACCAACCAATTGAAATAGGTGTATTGTCAGATGAGCAAAAGTTAGAATTATCAGAGAAAAAGTATTTGCAGTATCCATATGTAGATGATAAAGATATCATGTGGAGTAAGGTTGTTTATGAAGAAATAGACTTATCTGAAAAATTTAACCACCCTTTGTTTTTTCCAAAAGACGGATTGTATACCAACGAACGGAAGTCACTATGGCGCACCATTAGTAATGCCATTTTATCAGGCAAAGTTGACAAAATTTACAATGACGCCAACCCTAACTTTACAGAGCTTTTTGATAAGGAAACGTACTTAAAGCGTTTGGAAAATAGAGATGGGCCCGAAGTTGTACCCTTAAAGTCCATGGATATTACTTCTTATAAAATTAAGGGCATTTGGTATGTAGACAAACGAATTGGTGAAATGCGCTACCGATTGTTGGGCATTATGCCGCGTGGAAAAGACATGAACAATTTGGCCAATGATGAGCCAGTTGATTTGTTTTGGTTATGGTATAAAGATTTGCGCCCCATCCTTCACGCACAACTTGTTTTTGATGACAGGAATAATGCAAGTCGTGTTACTTATGATCAACTACTAACCTCAAGAAGATTTACTGCGCGTATATATGCCCTCGACAATGTTTTTAACGACAGACCCGTGGATCAATATGTCGACGACCCATTTATGCAGTTGATAGAGTCTGAGCGCCTTAAAAATGTAATTCGAGACTTTGAGCAAGACCTTTGGTCTAACTGATTAATCTAAACCCATAACTGTGGTTTTTTTTATCCAATATGACATACTTATTATAGGCTTTGGCCTCGCTGGTTGGGAGTTTAAAAGGTTTTAAAGCAAGAGGGAAAGTCATTTGTTGCTTTCGATGCAGAAAAAAAATCCAGCTCTAGTGTGGCCACGGGAATTTATAACCTTTTAGTAAAGCACCTTTATGCGAGCGCTTTTTTAACAGAAGATCTCCAACCAAGACGTTTTTGCATACATAAAAAGAGATACCTTATTAACAAAATACGTCTTTTTAGCTTGAAATGGATGATTAATGCATTTTGGTCTTACTTTTTATCGTCGAAGGGAAATCCTTAAAAAATTCATAATCATCACATTATGAGTAAGTTATAATATTATCAAAAAATCTAATAATAGAATTCTGATTCGAATTTCATAAAATTTTAGAATATGTGAATAAAACTTGCATTTTTATATCACTTACAGATTAGATGTGCACTTTTTTTATTAACTTTAGAAAAATTAAATAACTATGGCTTACTCATTTCAAAATAGTAAAGGTAAAACGTATTTCCTTCATACTAAAGATGTAACACTTAAAGGAGGAAGAAACCAAACCATCTATTACTTCGCTAAAGATCAACGTGACAACGCTTGTGATTTGCCAGCTGGTAAGAAGGTAGTTGAAAACGAACGTACGGGACTTCCTTTCGTAAAGTCTGCTTAATTTATTAAGCATTTGATAAATTGAAACCCTGCCATAGCGGTGGGGTTTTTTTATTTATTTGAATATGAATTATTTAAAATTTGTATCTCTAATTTTAATCTATCAAATAAACTTTTTAAGTGCTCAGTGCGATGATAGTAAAACTATTACCTACACGGATGGCAGTATTGGTACTTATGTTGGTTGTTTAGATGACTATGAAAACTTTGAGGGAACAGGTGTCTTGACTAATGATACCTTTGTTAAAAGTGGTAATTGGAAGCTGGGCAAGCTTGACGGCGAGGGTGCATTAACCTTACTTTCTGATTCGTCTGTGTTTCAGGGTAACTGGAAAAACGATGAATTAATTAACGGATCATACAATGTTAAAACTGAAAATTTTAAGCTGACTTATTTTGGAAGCTTTAGAAATTTAAAATTTCACGGGACTGGCAAGCGCACTTTCACAACTTCATCCTATACAGAAATTCAAGAGGGAAATTTTTTTAATGATATATTATTTGATGGTACTGAGGTCACCAACTATGCCACAGGCTTGATAATTACAAATAATATTGAACAGGGCGATGTTGTTATATCTAAACGCAATGATCGTAATTATTTTAATCCAAATAAGCTTATTGGTAACGTAGCATCTTCAAAAGTTTTATTGGATGTTGAAGGAGGCCAAAATGAAGGAAAAACTTTTTTTGTTAATATGAATATTGACGCATTCGAAGCAAAATGGGTATTTGATTCCGGTGCCCAATTAACATCAATTGGTAAAAGAATGTTTGAAAGACTCAAAGATGAGGGTGTGACCTTTAAAGACTTAAATTTAAACATAAAAACGTTTGGTGTTGGAGGGGTATCAAATGGTAATTTGGTGATTATCGAAAACGTTAGAGTAGGAGACTATCTTATCAAGGACTTCATATTCAAAGTGAACCTTGACAACAACTTTTCATTGCTCGGGATGGATTTTATGGATATGTTTTCAAATGTTATTTGGAATAAACGCGAAAGTACTTTAACGTTTTATAAATAAGTGCCTTAATTTTGACAACGCCAGCAACCAAAGCTGCTGTTAAAAATAGAGTCAAACGTATAGGTTAGCGTAACTTCATGAATGCCATTTGTACCCATCAATCCACTTAAATTAACATCATAGGAGTAGCCTACTTTTATAAAGTCCCATGTAAAGCCTGTTGTGAGGTTTATTGAATTTAGTGCATGCGATTGGTCATCATACTTAACAGGGCTTGTGGCTAGTATTGCACCTATAGTTAAGCCACTTTCTAACTCAACCTCGGCACCAAAATCCAACCGCTTGTAAACGCCTTGATTCATGAAATTCATCATAAACCGAATTTGTGCTTGTTCCCAAGTGTAAAATATGTTGTCCAATTGGTAGCTCAATCCAGCCTGTACGCTTACGAAAATATCGAGCTTTTCATTTCCGTTGTACTCAAACGATATGTTAGGTCTGTTTAAATGCCTTGCGCCAACCCCTAGCCAAAAGTTATCATTCATGATTAAACCGCCAACAGAAAAATCAAAAAAGTTCGATGTAGAGTTCAGTAGCGCTGGATCTGCTGATTGCAGATTGATGATGCTATTTGGTATGTCAATTTGATCTTCCAGTAGTAAGGTGTCAAAGCTGAAGTCCTTGTTTCCAAATCCAAAACTTAAACTTGGAATAAATACCCATTCAGCACTTAAAGGAACTCGATAGGCATAGTTTAACGTAGCCTGCGTAAAACGATAGCGTGTATGGGTTTCTAATAAATTAAGCATCGATATACCAAAGCCACTGTTGATGTTATCTACATATGCGTTAAAGTTCGCAAATTGAGAGGATAGATTATAGTTTAAGCCTGCCCATTGGCTTCTGTGTGCTACGTTTACTTTTGTGCTGCCATTCACGGCTGCAAATGATGGATTTAATGTTTCAGGTACATTAAAAAACTGCGTAAAAATTGGGTCTTGACCCCAGCCAATTCCTGCTGTGCACACCGCAAAAATTAAAATAATTCTTTTCATTTGATAAGTGTGAAAGGTCCTGATTGTTGAATTGCTAAATCATTTCTCGCTGTAGCTGTGAGTTGGTAGATGTAGTTGCCATTTTCAACAGCTTTTCCATCTACAGTTCCATCCCAACCTATAAATGTATTTGTTGTACTGCTTTCTACATACAGCAGTCCTCCCCAAGTGTCATAAACTTCCATTTTAACTTCCTTCATCCCAAGATATACAGGCCTAAAGGTGTCATTAATACCATCGTTATTAGGTGTAAATGCATTAGGCATTTCAATTTCATACCCGCGTCCAACAATAATGGTATATGAAACGGAGTAGAAACAACCGTATGCATAGCCTACAGTTAACGTTATTTGGTAGGTGCCTTCATTTACATAAGCATGTATTGGGTTTTCGTCAGCCGAGGTATTTCCGTCACCGAAGTCCCAGCTGTAACTCAGATGGTCAGCCGTTGACGTGTTTGTAAATGAAATAGCATCGTTGATAGCCCAGATGTTATAGTCCGTATAAAAAGATGAATTCATGCTGAAATCAGCATCTCCTAAATACAGTAGGTCAACAGGGACAATAACAGAAGTTGTACAGCCGATACTATCTGTTATTGTAGCTACCGCATTTCCATTGACGCTGGTTCGCATGATGGTCGAATCGTTTATGTCCACATTGCCATACGACCATGAGATGGTATGAGGTGGGAATCCGCCTGTAATAAATAGTTCATTTACTTGAACTACGTCCTTAGTAGTACAGTTTGCTTCAATAGTACTAATAACATTAGCGGCTAGTGGAGTTTGTCTTATGATTGTAAAATTCTCAGTTATTTGGCAGCCATTAGCATCTGTAATCGTCACCGCATAGTTTCCAGCTGGGATTGCGGTTAAATCTTCTGTTGTAGCGCCATTGTTCCATGAAAAGCGTAGTGGTAGTGTACCGCCGGCAACCGTAAGATCTATTGCCCCACTGTTGGGATCAGTACAATCAAATGCATCTGTTGTTACACCTGATGCTTGAATTCCAAGGGGTTCGTCAATCACATATGTTTCTGTTTGAATACACCCATCGGCACCTGTTATGGTAACGTCATACACACCTGGACCTAAATTGTTTCGTTGTAATCCAGCGGTAGGATCATCGTTCCAACTTAGCACCAGCGGAGCTACACCTCCTACAACGGCAAGGTCAATAGCCCCGTCATTTGCGCCAAAACAACTGATATCTGTTTTGGTCCCAATGATATCAAATATTGGCGCATCCACAATCGTGATATTCTCAGTATATGTACAGTTGTTACCGTCTATTATCGTAGTGGTGTAGGTTCCTGGAGACAAATTTGTCCTCGTTGTACCATTTCCTAAATCACTCCATGTAATTTGATAAGGTAGTACACCCCCTGTTGGATTTATGGTAATGCTTCCATCATTGTAATCATAACAGCTTATGTCTGTTTTCGTGCTGTTAAATACCACCGTTGTTGGTTCAGTTAAAATCGCTTGAAGGGTCTCTTGACATCCGTTGGCATCCGTAATTGTGAGATCATAGGTGCCTGCAGGGATATTTGCTAAATCCTCGGTTATGTACGTAGTACCTGAATCATGCACCCAATTGAATTGGTAATCTGCGGCAACGCTGGTAAAGGGCGTACCACCACCTACAGTGATGTTTATAGCGCCAGTACTGGCTCCATTACATAATATGTCCGTAGTGCTGTCAATTGAAACCTGTAGACCCAGAGGTTCATTAATCACATAGGTTTCGGAAATAGAACAAGAGTTAGTTCCTGTGTCTTCAATCATTAATACATATTGACCAGCATCTAAGGCATTTAAATCATCCATAGTGGCAAATGGGTTTCCATTCTTTGTCCAATTGTATGTATAGTTGCCTAAACCACCAGAAACACTAACACTAACCGCTCCATCATCTGCTTGGAAACAGCTCATGTCTTGGAAAAAGTCTGTGGTAATAATTAAGGGGTCTGGCTCGGATAAGACAATCACTTCATTTATAACACAATTCCCAGACTCATCAGTTGCATTTAAGGTGTATGTATCTGCAAGCAGATTAGTCTCATTAATTGTTGTGCCTTGACCAGTAGTTACAATAGCTCCTGAACTATTTGTTATGATGTAGTTATAATAAGCAGTTGGAAGCCCTTCATCAAAAGGGGTTCCGCCACTTAAGGTAACATCAATAACCCCCTCACTGCTACCAAAACAACTCAATTCAAAAGTACCATTAGGCCCCGTATAGGAAGAAGTGGTAATGCTTGCAGTAAAAGCACTCGCCGGCTGACTAATGGTAATATTATTTACAGTTACACTGTTTCCATTTGCATCTACAACAGTTGCGTTATAATT
>MDTG01133046.1_pt1 | contig 10803 bp, 11 predicted proteins | sample 811421 | NCBI WGS metagenome assembly MDTG01 (sample SAMN05326645, study PRJNA326480) | marine metagenome | isolation source: seawater | place: Pacific Ocean: South East | collected 2011 | reverse complement strand
TGCATCATCTGAACCTGCATCATCTGAACCTGCATCATCTGAACCTGCATCATCTGAACCTGCATCATCTGAACCTGCATCATCTGAACCTGCATCATCATCTGTAATATTACCAAATGAACTAAATTTACTAACTAGTATAGATAAAGAAAACAGCGAGATGAATGATAAAGAAGAAATAAAAAAAATATAAAATTGAATTAAAAAAATACTAACTTATTATAAGTAAATATGGAAGAAATACAAGATATTTTTAAATCAAGAAAAACTATATTAAATTTATCTGAAAGACAAAACTATGATGTTGAAAATTACTATGAAAATGGATTCTCCGAAATAGAGAGTATGTATAAATCAAAACAGTTAGATTTATTATTAAAAAATAAAACGAATGATAGTAAACAATATATTAAGTATCATCTAGCAAAAACTTTAAGACCATCAAATATATATGATTATGTTGAAGATCTATTTACTATTGATAATGTGTTAAAAACAACAGATACTTTAATAATTATAATGAAAGATGAGCCAAATGATACTATAAAAAAAACTTTAAAATACATTTTTGAAAAAGATAAAATTTTTATAATTGTTTTTAATATTAAAAGACTATTATTTAATGTTTTGGATCATTCTTTAGTACCTGACCATAAAGTTCTTAATAAAGATGAAGCAGATATTATTAAACAAAAATATTTTATTCAAAATGATGATGAAATACCAAATATAGATAGATTTAGTCCCGTGAGTCAAGCAATAGGTATTCGCCCCGGAGAATTATGCGAAATTACAAGAAATAGTAAAACATCAATAGAAAGTAAATTTTATAGAATTTGTTCTCAATAATATATAAATGGATAATACAGATTTGGATAATTTAAAAGATAATGAATCAACTATAATTAATGATATTACTTTGATAGATAAAGAAATTAATGAACTAGAACAAAAAAATAATTTATTAAAAAAAAATCTAAATAATGTTAAAAGTAATAATAATAGTGCAAGTAAATTATATTTTGATACAAATGATATGTTTAATAGATACAAATTGTCTAACATATTAATTGGAATTTTTTTTATAATTGGAGCGATATTTTACTATAAATTACAATATAATTATGATAAATTTATATACTTTATTAATAGTATAAAATTTTTTAGTTTTAAAAAATAACAGAAAATAAAAATAGACAAAGTTATAAATTATTAAAATTATAATTTATAACTTTTATTAATATATATTATATGACCACGATTACATTTAATGATAATGAAAAAAAAGCTGAAATAAAATTTATTGAAAATGAATTAAAAAAATTGTTTATTGAATATGATAAAAATTTTGAAAAATCTATAGAAAATATACAACAAGATAAAAATTTTGATAGTGAAATAAAGAAAATGGAACGTATTAATAGTTCAATAAATAAATTAGTTGAACAAGTAAAAAAAATGAGTTTTACTAATGTAAATTTCGAGAATAATACATTATTTTCGCAAATTAATAATTCAATAAATCAAAATGTAGAGAATTTAAACAAAGAGAGAGATAAAATAAATACTATGACACAGGAAGTGAAATATTTAGTAAATAAAAATAAAGATGAAAAACTAAATAATAAAATTATAAATGTAAAATATTTTTTAACTGCAGCTTTTGCGATAATAATTATATTTTTAACAATAAGGGCTTTTATTTATTTAGAAACTAATAATATAGATATTATTATTTTGGTATCAATAATATTTTTAATTGTTTATCAATTTATTTAATCAAAATATTATATCATAATATATTAATTAAATGACTTATTTTTTACATAAAGATAATGATAAAATATTAGATGATAATTATTCTAAATTATTTTTAAATAATATATCAAAAAATATAAATAATATTTTAGATGATACAATTATATTTAATAATGATATTGAAGGTTTTGATACAATTGTTCCGAAAGATATACTTGATAATCAAATAAAACGAGATAAAGAAATGAAACAAATTATTAATGATCGCAATAAAATGATAAGCGATAACTCAAGTAAACAAAAAAGTTTATTAGATAAAGCAGTTTATTTTATAAATGCAACCAATGAACGTAATAAATACTCAGGAAAAAATATAAGATTTAAAAATGGTAACGTAGGTTATGTTACACAAAAAGGATATTATAAACATTATCCTAATTTAAAGACATTTAACAATACTGCTGGTAAAAATGGCTGTCCAAAGATAATTTCTGAAGAATTAGATATACCATTTTATGATGTATACGAAGAAGGAAAAATAATACATACAGATCCCGAATTAATTGTTGGTACGCCTATGCAAAATGGTCAAACGTGTGGTAAAGAAGGAAAAACTGTTCAAGTTACATCATTGGAAAGTGATAATTCACCTTTTACTTATGTTGGTTGTTACAAATCAAATCCAATTCATAGAACTAAAATGGAATACCAGAGTGATTTAGGTAATAGCTCAACATTTAATAATTGTAAGATAAGAGCTAATGATAGAGGTTATAATATTTTTGGTCTTCGAGGTGCTAATGGCCATGGTCGCCAAAAATGTTATATAGGAAAAGATTTAAAATCAGCAACATCTAATGGACTTGCTACAAAAAGGAATATTTCATATAATTTAATAAAAAATAATACAGTTATTAAAAATCAACAAATTAAATCAGGACTAATGACAAATGGGCAACTTGCTTTGGGTCCACGCAATGTAGAACCTAAGTTATGGAAAGAAACACGTTTTTATCCTAATAAAAGATGTCATAAACAAGAAGGAGGATTTATAAATTTAAATAATGCTGTAGCAAGTTATGGAGTAAATTGTAATGGTAGAATAAAATAGAGTTAATAATATAATTATATTACAATATTATAAGTATATTATGGGACAAACCCAATCTCAGTTAATACAAGAACCATTTTGGGGTGGTTGGTGGCGTCGTCGGCGTGCACGCCGCCGTCGTCGTCGTGCACGCCGCCGCCGTCGTTTACCTAGACATAATGTTCGAATAGGTAATTGGACTAATTATGTTAAACAAATGCAGGCTACTAGATTAAAAAATCCTTTATTATGGTTTTTAATTGGTCGCTCTGGAGGCGGAAGACATGATCCCGCAAGAGGATGTAGTAAAAGATTTAATGCTACTTATAGATGTGGTTATGGACCCACAAAATCTGTAAATATAAGTGCTGAAGCGTGGGGAAAATATGCTCGTTTTGACTGTCAAAGAGAACATGCCAATTGTTTACGTTACCGGTTAATTTTAAGAGATAACGGAAACATCGAACTGTTGGATTCTAATTCAAGAAAAATTTGGGAGAGTAATACATATAAAGTTGGGTTAAAACAAGAAAAATATATGGCAAAAAATAGTAAATATGGACGTAATTATATTAAAGCAGGAGAATATTTAGAAGAAAATGAATTTATAGGTTCTCCCTCAGGTAATTGTTATCTATTAATGACCCGAAATGGGCTTGATTTATGTTATGAAAACTATGATTGTAAAATAAATAATGATTCTATTGGTTATGGTAAAAGTAATAATGCTTATACATTATATAAAACTTCTGTATTGAATAAAGATAATATAAAAAAAACTGGTTATGTTTCATATGGTGGTAAATTAATTGAAAATAAAGATAATAATGAAGAAGGGTTTAAGACAATAGTAGAAGGATTTACTGATGATTACCATAAAATTGATAATTGGAATACATCAGATTACAATTTAAATCTTAGTGACCATAATAATCTAACAGGAATTCAATGTGCGAATAGATGTTATAATTTAGATGATTGTGGTGGGTTTTTTTTTTCAGAACCAAAAAATTGTCAATTAAAAAAAAATGATATTCAAAATAATAATATGAGAGTTGAAGCACCTAATGGGGCATTATATATAAAAAAAAAAACTGGTATAGGTGAAGTTACACAGACAACAGGTAATGATTGGGATAAATGGATTAAAGATGATGAAACTAATATTAAAAAACTTAATGAATTACAATTAATAACAAGTGATGAAAAAAATACTTTATTAAATTCAAATAATGAAATGCTTAAAAAAAATAATGAATTCAAAAAATTAATAGATGGTTTATCTAAAGATTATTCAACAATATCTTTAAAAACTAAAGAAGATATAAAAAAATTTATACAAAATTTAGATAGATTATATAATTATGCAAGTGAAACGGAAAAAATAGAATCTAAAATGAATAATTTAGATGGAATGAAAACAGATAGTGAATTACAATTAATTAAAAATAATAAAGAATATTTAATATGGACTATTGCAACAATTTTTGTTGTGATCGTAGGTATAAAAATAATAAAAAAAAATTAAATTAAATTTTTTAAAAAGGTTTTATATTATCTTTTATATTTATATATGAATACACAATCAATTAACGCCAGACAAGAACAAATATTTACGAGTATTCAAAATATTCAAAGTGTTGAAAATGATTTATATACATTAATTGGTGATTTACCAACCGGGATGAGTTCAGATGAAAAACAGAAAACTCAAACAAAAATTGTTAATCAAATAAAAGATTTACATTCTATACGTAAAAATATGTTAAATGATTTAACTGATATGTTTACAAATTTAAGTAATAGTATATCGACAGCGTCGATGAGTGCAAATACTCAAGAAAAAGTTACTAAAATTATAAATAATGAATATGATTATGCAAGAAAAAAATATAATTATCTTAATGATGAAAAAAATAACAAACAACGCATGACTGAAATTAATACCTATCACGGAAAAAAATATAATGCTCATTCTAATGTGATGAAAATTTTATTAATTTCATGCATATTAATATTAATTTTAATATATATTAAAAATAAAAACATTTTACCAAATAATATTGTGGCGTTAATAATTGGCATTATAATATTTTATACTGGATTAAGAATTACTTTACTTATTATTGATATATCTAGACGTGATAATATGAATTACGATAAATATAATTGGGATTTTATACCACCATCAGATAAAAAAATGCCCGAATATGTAGAGCCAGCGGTTGATCCAGATGAATCACCTTCTTCTTTAAATCCGTCACTTTGTAGAGGTTCCGACTGTTGTAAAGATGGAACACAATATGATACTACAGAAGGAGTATGTAAACTTCCACCCAAGCAGCCAAAAGATGGACATACATATTTAGATTTACATACACATGATGATGATGTTCAACATCATTCGGCTTAATATAATAATTAATACCTTAAAATATTAGATATTTTAATTGTGTTAAAAAAAAATAAAAATTAATTATAATATTTATCTATTAATAATATAAATATTAATGGTAAATAAAAATTTAGATAATGCTGTAGGTTCTACAATTAATCAAGCTAATAATTTTGTTAATAATAATTTTGGATTACTTACCCAAACTCAAGAGCAACAACGCGCTTCCAAAATAAATAAATTAAGAGAAGAATATGAAAAGAATCTTTCTATAGGAAATAATATATCCAGTGATATAAAAACAAGCTATGATAACTGGCATAAAGAAAAATATGGTGAGACACATTTAAAAAATTATTATGCTAAAATCGCAGAAAATGACTTAAAAAAAAAAACAGTAAAAAATTTACAAAATAAAAATGAAATAGATAAGCAAATAGCAAATCTACAAGAAAAAATTACTAAATTGCAAGGAACATATGATAAATTAATTGATTATAAGAGAAAATTAATTAAAGAAAATCAAATACTTGAGATTAATATAGATAAAATTAAGGGTGATATAAATAAAAACAATAGATTGTTTGATTATGAAAATAGTGAAATTAATGATATTTTAAGTTCACGATATATAATATTGTTTTTATATTATATAATATTTATAATATATTTATTATTTGGAAATTTTAAAAATAATGGACTGTATAATAATAATAAAATATTATTTTTTATTATTCTATATTGTTTTTTTCCTTTTATAATAAATTACATACTTTATATAAGTTATAGTGAATCTGATACATGTAGAGGAGGTACTAAAGCAATTAATGAAGAAACTGGACAAACTGTATGTAGACCAAGTAATTATGAGAAAAAGGAACCAGACACAACAGAATTAAACACATTAAAAAAAAAAAAATATAATGGACTGGCAAATGCTTTACAGATTGAAATAGATGAATATAATAAAAACTATCGTAATAATATAAAAGGTCAAGTTTGGAATGATTGGAGTTGGCTAACCGAAAATGACGCATGTAACGAACGGGATTGCGAAATAGATTATAAATGGAAGGAAAAAGCAGATTATATTTCTGAAAATTTACAACGTTTAAACGTGTAGGATGAATAAATTTAATATATATTTTTTTTATTCATCATCATCATCGTCATAAATAATTTTTATATTATGCCAGCCTTGTTTATATTTTCCGTATTTTGTTTCCATAAACTCATTTAATTCTTTTATTTTTGGAACATTTCTTCCATAATTGCTATTATACCATTGTTTAAATTCCTCATGCAATTCTGTTTTCTTAATCTTTTCTCCAGTTTCCTTTGCTATTTTTTCTTTTACAAATTCAGTAAGATAATCTTGTCCTTCTCTATATTGATCGCTACTACATTCTACAATTTTACATTCTTCAACATTACCTTGATTTTTATAAGAGATATCTACTAACATAGACATTAATACCGGTGCCCAAATATCAAACTTTTCGTCTAACTTTTTATCAATTTTATATTGATATGGATAATTTTCTTTAGGAAATTTCTCTTCATCGTTATAAGGATTTTCTATAAATTTTGACATAAAATCACATACTCGGATTCTTCTCCATGTACCATCATCATTGCTCTTAATATCAAATAAACAATTGGTACATACAACTAATTTAAATTGAGGTATAAATGTTACCATATCTTTAAATAACGCTCTTCCTTGTATTGGATCTCCGCCAGTTATTTCTTTCATAATACCTTCATTAATTTTGTCTCCCTTTGATGGCTCTTGCATTACAGCATATCTAACACCCATCAATTGAACAATTTCCGATGACGTGCTTCCAATACTATTACGTTTTTGTGTTATTAAAGTAATTGGAACAGTTCCTTTATAATCACCTAAACACTTAGACATTAAGTCTACTAATTTTGATTTTCCATTTCTTCCGGATCCAGTGTATATATTAAACGTTTGATTTTCATTTGTTCCTACAAGTATTGATGCCAAATGTTGTAACATATAATTATATAAATCTTCATTTGGAAATAATTGCTTAATAAAATTAGTAATTTCTTTAATTATTGGTCCTTGTTTATTATGATTTAAAGGTGTATAATCTATATTTGTACATTTGGATATATAATCATCGGGCTGACCTTTTCTATGTATTCTATTCTTAAAATCAATTATAAAATTATTGAAACATAACAAATAAGGGTTTTGATCTAATTTATCAATAAAATCTTTATCAAAGAATAATTCTCGAGCTTCTCTCATAATATTATTTTTTCTTTGTGTCATTTTACAAAATTTACATATATCTGTTAATATAGAAATTTGTTTGCGTAATTTTTCATATTCAGGATCATCGTGATCGATCAATGTGAGTTTATCGGTAGCACGTTGTACACGTTCAAGATATTCATCGTGCATTGTTGTTGATATTTTAATTCTAAGTGAATTACCACAATCTATTTCATACCATCTATTATTCTTATATTCATACCAACAATTATTTTTTATACTAACACATACATATTTATCCTTATAAATATTAAATAACACATTTGCTAGATCAAACTCCGTCATAGTTAGAGATTGTTGTATAAAATAATCAACTGTGTTTTCTCTTATTTTTTTATATTCTACTGGTGAATATCTTTTTGACCAATACATAATTGAACGATGAGTTAAATTATCTGGATTATCAAAATCAAATGTCTTCCAAATATCAAATAAATCTGATACATTATTCCAATCAAAATTTTTACTTTGAGAACTAAATTTTATCCATGTTAATAACATTTTTGGATCAGTACTTGCCAGAGCCCATCCAACTCTAATCCAATTATTATAACTCCCTGGTCCATAAAAACTCTCTGGTAAAATCATTGTGTATTCATGTGTCTCTTTTAATTTATAATCAACACTATTTATATTATCTAGCCAAGTTTTTATTGCTATATCCAGTGTTTCTTCATCTTTAATTTCATCAAGGGATGATATTTTACGTTTCTTTATTTTATTATTTTTAACATTAAAATTTTTTAATTCTTCTTCTATATTTTTTTTTATAGGAAAAGAAGGATGTTTATTGTAACGGGCAGATAATTTATAAATATTTTTTTTCAAATTAAATTTATTTATATCATTTTTTGTTAAATTCCATTCATCATTATTACTATCATAATTAAATGTATAATGATATTTTAATAAATATGATTTATGATTTGGTTTACGCGAACCATACATCTGCCAATTTACTGATCCCTCGGCAATACCTTTATCAAATACATCTTCAAATGTATTTTCTAATGGCAAATCACTCCAGATTCTTTCTATTTCGGGAATTATTTTTTCGCGATTGTATAATTGATATTTTTTATTTAATGATAATCCTATTAATATATGAATACCGTCTTTAGTTATTTTTTTATTAGGCTCACTAATTCTATTAACTTCGGTTTTTTCTGTTACATATACATGTATATCTGTATCATTAATGTTATCAAATAAATTTTTACTGCATTGGTTCATATATTCGTTTATTAAATCTATTATATGTTCTTCTGTATGTTGCTTTTCAGTAACACTATAATTATATCTCATATCGATATCTAATAATACTGGTCCGTCTTCTATTAATTGTTTTTCTGTTAAATATTCTTTATTTCCATTAACAAATACATGTTCATAATAATTATTCATAAATGTTTCATAATTATTTTCATCAATAAAATATGTTCCACCATATATATTTTTATTTTTGTCACCAATACGTGTATTAGTGTGATTAATATTTGAACCTTTAGGTAATATTTTACCCCTAATATAATTTTCAAAAATCCCTTGGTTCATTGTTGAATATATTAAAATTAGATAATTTTATGTCAATTTTATTAATAATTAATTTTCATATTTATACTTTTAAAATAATTTAAATAAATTTATTTAAATACTATCATTATGGCAAGTAATGTTAGTGAAATATTTATAACAAAAGAAACTATTAAAAGATTAGCTAAAGATGTTAAAGAAATATATACAAATCCATTAGAACAACATGGTATTTATTATTTTCATAGCGAAGATGACATACTTTCTGGACAAGCATTAATTATTGGCCCTAAAAATACGCCATATACTTATGGTAATTATTTATTTACTTTTAGATTTCCACCAGATTATCCAGTGAAACCACCAACAGTTACTTATCATACAAATGATGGTATTACTCGGTTTAATCCTAATTTATACAGAAGCGGAAAAGTTTGTATATCTATATTAAATACATGGAAAGGACCACAATGGACATCTTGTCAAAGTATAAGTAGTATATTACTTTGTATTTGTAGTTCAGTACTTAATGAAACACCGCTTTTAAATGAACCTGGTATAACAAAACAACACGAAGATTATAATAAATACATGAAAATTATTACATATAAAAATTTTGAAGTTGCTATTGCAAATATAATTTTAAATGATAAAGTTAAAACAAATTTTTCTGAATTACATAAAATAATAATCGAAAGATTTTTAGAAAATTATAATAATATTATTTTGAATTTAGAAGAAAAATTAAATGATAAAGAAACACAAGATAATGAATTAATAGAAACTAACATTTATCGAATGAGAATTAAAACAACGTATTATAATACTAAAAAAAGAATAGAAGAAATATATAAATTATTAAAAAATTGAATTAAGATTTCATCTAATATATTATTATATATTAGATGAATTTTTGTAAAAAATGCGATAATATGTATTATCTTAAAATAAGCAATGATGATGGTGACGATAAGCTAGTTCATTATTGTAGAAATTGTGGTCATGAAAATAATAATTTAACTGAAAACATTTGTGTATATGAAGCAGATTTACAAAATAGTAATGCTAACATTAACTTAATTAATGAATATACCAAATATGATAACACACTTCCGAGAACAACTACGATAAGATGTCCTAATCAAAAATGTCCTAGTAATGATAGTGAAACAAATACTGATAGAGAAATATTATACATTCGTAATAATGATAATAATATGGATTATGTTTATTTATGTGCTGTTTGCGATATAACATGGAAAAATAAATAAAAATTATTATTTTTCGTTTTATATATTTTTATAAATTGAAATAGTTTAAAAGTATATATTTAATTTATAAAGGAATGGATTTAGGAATTAATAAACAAACCGAAAATATTACCGATGAAGTAATTTGGAACGAAGCGCTACTTATTTTAAATGACCACATCGATGATGATAAAGCTTTGAAGTCATTAGGAGTAAAATATATAAGAAAGTTAATTGAAAAAAAATTAAATACTGATTTAAAATCAAAACATGAATGGTTAAAAGAAAAACTTACATTATGGATAAATTAATATTTAAAAAAAAAAGAAGATGAACTAGAAAAAAAAAATCAAGATCTAGATGATCAAGCAGATGATGAAGTTGACGATCAAGCAGATGATGAAGTTGATGATGATGAAGTTGATGATGATGAAGTTGATGATGATGAAGTTGATGATGAAGTTGA
>MDTG01412039.1_pt1 | contig 10804 bp, 13 predicted proteins | sample 811421 | NCBI WGS metagenome assembly MDTG01 (sample SAMN05326645, study PRJNA326480) | marine metagenome | isolation source: seawater | place: Pacific Ocean: South East | collected 2011 | reverse complement strand
CAAACGATAGAATATCTGTTGGAGGGCCTTATTTTAATTCAACAGTTATTCCTATAATGATACCAGGTTTTTTATTGATGAGTATTGCTCCTGTTTTGTCATGGCAAACAAATAAAATCAGAAATGCTAAACTTTATGTTATTGGATTTATCTTAATCAGCTTTATTGTTTTAGCACAATCGTATTTTACATCTTTTAACACTTGGGGAATTTTAGGTTTAATTATTGGCTTATGGATTATTGTTGCTTCAATTATAGCAATATTACTATCATATAAAATAAATTTTAATTATAAAGTTATTCAAAAAATCAACCCTCATTTAGCCCATATTGGAGTAGGAATAGCAATAATTGGTATAACATGCTCAAGTGTATTTAAAACTGAATATGATTACAATATGAGTGAAGGGGACCAGGTACAGATTAAAAATACTACTATTATCTTAGAAAATATTGAGACAACAAATGAAATCAACTTTCAATCATTGCGTGCTAATTTCTCAATTAAAAAAAATGGTAAATTGATAGCAAGTGTTGATTCAGGTAAAAATTATTATCCTGTTTCAAAAATAATTACATCGGAAGCAGGAATTTTTCATGAATTATTTAGAGACTTATATTTCATAGTAGGTGATCAAAAAAATAATCAATGGTTTATTAAAATATATGTTAATCCATTTGTAAGCTTTATATGGTTTGGAGTGATAATAATGGTCATTTCAGGTTTTGTAGGAGTTACAAAAAAATGAAAAAATATATTATACTTAGTCCACTAATTTTACTTTTTATAATATGCATATTTGTTTTGATATATCTGCTTAGTAATAAAGACCCAAATAAACCCCCCAGTGCACTATTAAATAAGGATATTCCTTTATTTAAAACTACCTCATTGTACGATTCAAGCTATGTTATTAAAACAGAAGATTTTAAAAAAAAGAAAGTACTAATAAATTTTTTTGCTTCTTGGTGCTTGCCTTGTAAAGTTGAGCATCCTTTATTATTTGAGTTAGCTGAAAAATACTCTGATTTGTATATTCTTGGCTTTAATCATAAAGATAATGAAAGTGATGCAAAAAAATATCTCGAAGAAGATGGAGACCCATACAACTTTGTTGGAGTAGATGAAGATGGATTGATTGCTCTGGAATTTGGAGTCTTTGGTTTACCAGAAACTTTTCTGATTAATGAAGATGGAAAAATAATCTACAAATATATGGGTCCATTAACAATAGATATAATAGAAAATGAAATTGCTCCATTATTATAGTAAGATTTTTTGTATTATATTACTGCTTACATTCTATTCTTCTAATGCTTTAGCAAATAAAAATTTAGAGGAGAGGGTTAACAAACTAACATTAGAACTTAGATGTATGACATGTCAAAATCAAAGTATAAATGACTCAGAAGCAGAATTTTCTGAAGATATAAAGAAAATTGTAAGATCTAAATTCCAAGAAGGAAAATCTGAAAAAGAGATTAAACTATTTTTAGTCGAAAGGTATGGTGAGTACATACTTTTTAAACCATTATTTAATTATAAAAACTTGTTTCTTTGGGCTTTTCCTTTCATATTATTAGGATTTGGCTCATATTTTGTGCTTTTAAAGATTAGAAAAAAATAATTAATATTAACAATTTAATTTGTTTTTTTTTATTTAGATTATATGGTCTTTACATAATTTGAAATTTACTTCTTTAAGGGGGAACTGTGAAAAAATTTATATTAATTGTTTTGTCTCTTAGTGTATTAGGATTAGCTTCTATTGCAAACTCTAAAACAATAAGAATTGGTACTGAAGGTGCTTATCCACCATGGAATAATATTAATTCTGCAGGTGATTTGGAAGGTGCTGAAATTGATTTTGGAAATGAAGCTTGTGAAAGAATGGGAGTAACATGTGAATGGGTTACTCAAGATTGGGATGGGATAATCCCAGCTCTATTACAAGGTAAGTATGATATCATAATTGCAGGAATGTCTATAACAGAAGAGAGAAAAGAAAAGGTAAACTTTACCAATGGTTATATGACTGATGGTGCAAGATTTGCTGTACTAAAAGATAGTGGTCTCGCAAATTTAAACATAGCTGGAATGGCAAAAGTAAATCTAAATAACGCAGGCGGAAAAGAACAGGCTGCAATTGGTCAACTCATAGCTGCAATGGATGGGAATACTGTATGTGTCCAATCTTCTACGATACACCAAAATTTTTTAGAAAAACACATGTCGGGTGCAGTAGATGTTAAACTATATCAATCTGTTGATGATCATAACCTTGATCTTGCAGCAGGAAGATGTGATGCTATCTTAGCTGATGTTGGATCTATCATTGACTTTATGGAGTCAGATGGAGGTGTTGATGTTGCTTTTACTGGACCTACTTTTTCAGGTGGTGTTTTTGGTGATGGTGTAGGTGGAGCTGTCCGTAAAGAGGATACTGATATCCTTGAAATGTGGAATCAGGCTATTTCTGAAATGTCTAAAGATGGCACTACAGCTAAAATTACAAAACAATGGTTTGGAAGAGACATATCTATGTAGTCCAAATTTTTATTTATTGTTAAAAAGCGGTTTAATTCAAGCCGCTTTTTTTATTTTGCATTACAAATTAAATTATACTAACTATTACTATAGAATGGAAATCTTATGATCTCACTATTAGGATTATTAATACAAATAATTAACCTATTTCAATTTATATTAGTAATTTATATAATCGGAACATGGCTGATAAATTTTAATATTATTAATGGAAGAAATCGTTTCATTTTCATTATAATGGAGTCTTTGTATCGTTTATGTGAGCCAAGTCTTAATTTTGTTCGAAGATATCTTCCAAATTTTGGGTCATTAGATTTATCACCTGTTATTGTTTATCTTGGTCTTTGGTTTATAAAGAGTCTTTTAATTGAATATTGGCCGAGGTAAAATATGTCAGAAATAATTGACGGGAAGAACATAGCGCAAAACTTAAGACTAAAACTTAAAGGTGAGATTGATAAAATAAAAGAAAAATTTAATAAGGTACCTGGCTTAGCAGTGGTTCAAGTTGGCAATGTTGCTGCAAGTAGTGTTTATGTTAAAGCTAAAACAAAAAGTGCAACTGAAGTGGGGATTAAAGTAATAGATCATCATTTAGATGAAAGTATTTCTCAAGAGGACTTAATTAATTTAATTAAAAAACTTAATAATCAAAAAGATGTTAATGGAATATTAGTTCAGCTTCCATTACCAAACCATATGAACGAACAAGTTATACTTGATACAATACACCCTGACAAAGATGCAGATGGTTTTCATCCTTTAAATGTTGGAAAATTATCTATCAGTCCAACAAATGATGAAAACTTGCTAATTCCATGTACACCATATGGATGTTTAATAATTCTAAAAGAGCTTAAACTTGATTTAGCTGGGAAAAATGCGGTTGTTGTAGGTAGATCAAACATTGTAGGCAAACCAATGGCACAGCTACTATTGAAAGAATCATGTACGGTTACAATTGCTCACTCAAAAACAAGAGATTTAGATAAATTGTGCTCAAATGCGGATATTTTAGTAGCAGCGGTTGGAAGGCCTGAAATGATTAGAGGTAATTGGATAAAAAAAGGAGCTGTTGTTATAGATGTTGGCATAAACAGAATAGAAGTAAAAGAAGAAAATAGAATTAAAAATAAACTTGTTGGTGACGTACATTTTGAAGAAGCAAAAATACAAGCGCACGCCATAACACCTGTACCTGGTGGGGTGGGGCCAATGACTATTGCGTGTTTACTTAGGAATACAACAATTGCTTTTAAAAATACATTAGTCTAATTGGATAAAGATAATCTTATCTTTTCTTCAAAAATTTTAACTGTTATTTTTTGTCTTGCTTTTTTGCAGTGATCACAAATATGTTTGTACTGACCACATGGAGATCTAACATCTCTAAAGTAAATATTTTCATGAAAATCATATCCAATCACACTTGGGCTTATCCAACCCCCAAAATATAAAACTGCTTTTTTATTTAATGCAGCAGCTACATGGCCAAAACCACCTTCAGGACCAACATAAAGATCACACTTGTCCATAACTGCACACGCTACCCTAAAACCAACATTTTCTGGAGCAAATATCCCTTCTATTTTTTGTGTTTTTTTATGAACAGAATGTATTATTAAATATTCGTTTTTAATTTTATTTATTAAATTTATCCAATTTTTAAAACCCCAATCTTTATTTTGATGTTTTATGTTAAATTGTTTGTCATTAATTTTTGTAGAAGAAGTTTCTAAAAAGATAATTTTTTTAAATTTATTTTTATTGTATTTTGCCCAGTGTAGTTTGGATTTTTCTATAATTATTTTAGATTGATTTATCTCATCCTTATTGAAAAAAATTTGACCAGGAGTTGGTTTAAATTTTTCATTCCAAATATAATTTAAGTTATTTGAATTTTTATAATCAATATATGGACGATTACCTGGGTGATAGTCTATTATGTGTATTGGTTTATTAAGATCTAAATTTCTACAGTCGGCAATATTAGGATTGTTATCGTAAATTATTGAATGATAAACTTCCTTTGTTGAAGCTTTACCAATTACTATTTGCCTATCTGGATGTTGTTTTTTTATTTTTGAAGCAAAAGCTGTAATTAGTAAATCATCACCGTAACCCATTTTTAATTATTTATTTGTATTTCTAAATCTTAGTGAGTTTATCTTTATAAAACCTTCAGCATCTTTTTGATTATAATTTCCTCTTTCATCAAATGAGACTAAGCTATTATCATACAAGCTATTTTGTGATCTTCTTCCTAATAAAATAACATTACCTTTGAATATTTTTAACTTAACTTCACCGTCTACATTTTTTTGAGTGGAATCTATTAATTCTTGCATAGCAAGTCTTTCGGATGAAAACCAAAGTCCATTATATATTGCCTCAGCATATTTTGGCATTAGTTCATCTTTAAGATGTGCTTCACCTCTATCAAGAGTAATACTTTCCAGAGCTCTGTGAGCTGCAATAAGTATTGTACCTCCGGGAGTTTCATATACCCCCCTTGATTTCATTCCAACATATCTATTTTCTACAATATCCACTCTACCAACACCATGTTCCCCTGCTATCTCGTTCAAATTTTTTAACATCTCATTTGCTTTTAATGTTTTTTGATTTAAGCTTATTGGATCACCGTTTTTAAATTCAATTATTATTTCAGTAGCCTGATCAGGTGTGTTTGCTAAACTATTAGTTCTAGTATAAACATATTCAGGAGCTTCAATCCAAGGATCTTCTAATATTTTTCCTTCTGAAGAAGTATGTAATAGGTTTGCATCAGTACTAAAGGGGGGATCACCTATTTTGTCTTTAGTAACTTGAATTTGATTTTTTTCTGCAAATTCTATTAAATCTTTTCTGCTTTCAAACTCCCAGTCTCTCCATGGAGCAATAACCTTAATATCTGAATTATTAGCATAATAACCTAATTCAAACCTAACCTGATCATTGCCTTTGCCTGTGGCACCATGGGCAACAGCATCTGCGCCAATTTTTTGGGCGATTTCTATTTGTCGCTTAGCTATCAATGGCCTTGCAATTGCTGTACCTAATAAATAGTTACCCTCGTAAAGTGCATTTGCTCTGAACATTGGGAAAACATAATCTTTTACAAACTCTTCCTGGAGGTTTTCAATAAAGATTTCATTTACGCCAAGATTTTTTGCCTTTGCCTCAATTGGCTCAAGCTCAGAACCTTGTCCAATATCAGCTGTGAATGTGGCTACTGGACATTTATATTTTAATTGAAGCCATTTTAATATGACACTAGTATCTAAACCACCAGAATAAGCTAAAACAATTTTTTTAGGCATTTAGCATTCTTCAATTAACTTTGTGTAAGATGCGGTAAAGCCTTTTAAAGTATATTTATCATTAGTAACCGTGCCTCTAGACGACTCTCCTGTAACAATTAACTCCAAACCTTTTTTCATTGCAAAAATTATTTTATCGTCATCATCGGTCCAAGCAACACTAGGTAAATCTTGAGTGGTATAAAAATTGTAAAGAGAGTTATCAATTTTAACAATTATTTCAGATTTTATGTTATAATCATATCCGGCTTCTATCTGAATTACAGTTTGCGGAGTACCAATATTTTTATAAACTAAGATATAGTAATCTCCTCTATTTTTTTCAGGCGATAGATCTGTTTCTATTGAAAGACTGCCTATATAACAATATTCATCTGTTTTTACAAAATCCCACTCTCCTTTTTCAAGTGATATTGCATATGAAGAAATGAATATAAAAAATAGAAAAAAAATAGTTAAAAATATTTTCATGTATTGTACCTTTTAGTATATCTTACGCAAATAGTTAAGAGCGTTTAAGTTAAAGGAAAAAAATATTTAAGTATGAATAAATCTGATCTTTCAAACCTAATGGTAAAAATAAGCAAGCACCGCGACGAATTGGCTTTTTCCAATATGTTTGATTTTATTGCACCGAAAATAAATGCTTATTTTATACAAAATGGCTTAAAAAATGATGTCTCAGAAGAGTTGACTCAAGAAGTATTAAGTAGTGTTTGGGCAAAATCTCATTTATACAACCCATCAAAAGCGGCAGTTTCAACATGGATTTACACAATTGCTAGAAACAAAAAAGTCGACTTTTTAAGGAAAAATTCAAATAATAGTTTTAATGAGGATGATGTAAGACAGTTTTTATATGAAGAAAATTCTGGAAATCAAAATGATATAAACGAAATCAGAAAACAAGTTTCCAAAATTGATGAAGAATTAGATAAAGATCAAAGAAAATTGATAAAAATGAGTTTTTTTGAGAATAAAAGCCATAAAAAAATCGCTGAAGAGCTTGAAATTCCTCTAGGCACAGTTAAATCAAGAATAAGGCATATTTTAATAAAAATGCAGAGATTATTATGAACGGAACATTAGTAAAAAACCAGCTTATCTTTGATTTTGCTTCAGGATCCCTTGGTCCATCAAAATCAATTTTTGCATCAACATATCTTTATTTAAATTCTAAAGCCTCAGATTTAAATAGGACTTTTGAGAGTCTTCTTGGTGATAGTCTTTTAGAAAATGAAGATGCTCCAGTATCTAAACTTAAATATACGGATTGCTTAAAAGATAAGAGTGATAATATAAACTCCTTCGTCAAAGATAGTAGCCCTATTTCTAAGATCGTTGGACCGTTAAATGAAATAAAATGGAAGCAAATTTATAAGGGCTTCAGCGAATATAACCCAAATATCGAAGACAATGATGAGTTAAAACTTATTAAAATGGATCCTGGTGCTTCAGTTCCACTCCATTCTCATGGGGGTAAAGAATACATATTGGTTTTGAGTGGTAGCTTTTGTGACGAATATGGAAATTATACAAAAGGTGACATTCAAATAAATGATCAAATGATAAAGCATACACCAATTGCCTCAAAGGAGGAGGGTTGCATTTGTTTATCCATTACTGAAAAAGACGTAATTTTCTTCGGTAAATATGGATCATTTCTAAACTTATTTACCTTTATTAAATCTTTTTTTAAGTAAATTTCTTAAACTTGTTTTATAATAAGCAAGTGGAAAATTTTTCAGCCAACTTTATTAGGGCAAATACCGTAGAAAGCAGTCATAAATATAAGATACTAGTTAAAAATTTAAACGGCAAAACTATTATAAGTTCCAAAAATGAAAATGATTTTGTTTATCCAAGGTCTTCAATAAAAATATTTCAAGCAATACCCTTCATGGAATCTAATCCTGTAAAACACTTTAAACTGAATTCAAAACAACTAGCCTTAGCCTGTTCATCACATAGAGGTGAATATTTTCATATAAAAGAATTAGAAAGTTGGAAGAAAAAAATTGGAATTGTAAATTCAGATTTGCAATGTGGTATTCATTATCCTTTAAATTCAAAATCTTCAGAACGTCTATTCCGATTAAATAAATATGCAAATCAAATTCATAACAACTGCTCAGGTAAACATTTAGCAATGTTGACCACTTGTATAATTAGTAATTATATTAAAAATAAATACTTGGATTTTTATCACCCTCATCAATTAAGAATAAGAAAAGTTTTTGAAAAATTTTCGAATAAACAAATTGTTAAAAAAAACTTTGGAATTGATGGCTGTAGTGCTCCACAATATTCTTTTAAAATTAAAGATATTGTAAAAATGGTTTCAAATTTAAATAAGAGTTATAATGATAATTTTCATTTCAGTAATGAGGTTAAATTGTTAGTTAATTCAATTATTTGTAACCCAAGATTTATAGGTGGTTCAGACAGTCTTGATAGTAGGATTATGGAAATAACTAAAAAAAATATTTTTTGTAAAGGCGGTGCTGAAGGAGTGTTTCTTTTTACAGAACTCAAAAAAGGTCTTTCGGGAATTGTAAAAGTAATAGATGGTAACGATAGAGCTATACCATACATTGTATACAGCCTATTTAAAAAATTAAAAATCATGAATGAAAATCAGTTAAGAGCTTTAAAGAAAATATATAGTTTTAAATTAAATAATCATGCTAATATTAATATAGGAGCTATTGAAACTAAGATATAATTAATACCAGGATAATAACTATTATAAAGGTCAGTGGTATTCTCAAAAAAAATAGCGGTTTCTTATTATTTTTATTTGGATATATAAAAAAAAATTCAAACAATAACTGAACAATAAAAATAGATATAATCGATATAATTAGGTAATGATGGCTAAATTTATATAAATTTAAAATTATTATAATAGTGGCAAAGAGACTTGGGAAAAAGCCATAAATAACAATAAAAAAATTTATCTTTTTATCTAAATTCCAATTTAAAGATCCTATAAATACTAAAATTATTGTAGAATAATATATTAAGAAATTTAATATAATATCTTCTTTTATTTGAGAAAAAAAATATTTTTCTATAAATATTAATAAATAAGGAATTGTTCCAGCATATGAAAGCAAATATTGAATGTTAGAGATCTTTGTCATTGTTTTATGATTGATAATGAAAATATTATTTCCATAGAAAAACTAATAGATAATAATAAAATTATATTTAGCAAGTTAATATCAGACTCTTTTGGAATAAACTGTTTTAAAATTCAAACAGAGAATAAGAAAAAATATATCGTAAAATTTTATAAGCAATTTAATGAAGGATTTAATGCAATTGAAGCCGAAGCGAACAACATTAAATATTTAAATAATTTGAGTTTTAGTTTCTTTCCCAAAGTTTGTTTTAGTAATAAAAAATATTTAATAATTACGTACTTAGATAATAATGGTAAATTACCAAATAAGACAAAAAATGATTTATTAGACGCTATAACTAGTATGCACTTATCCAAAAATAAAGAGTTTGGGTTTAAATTTGACACTCAAATTGGTGGATTGAAACAGATTAATAAAGAAACAGAAAATTGGATAGAGTTTTTCAGAGATTGCAGACTGGGTTACGTATACAACTTAATTAATAAATCAAATTCTATGAATACATCAATAAACTTAAAAATTGATTATCTATTAAAAAATTTAGAAAATTTTATACCAAAAAACCCTACTTCTTCTCTTTTGCATGGAGATTTATGGCAGGGAAATATTCTTTTTAAGAATCAAAAATTTGTTGGATTAATAGATCCTGGTTCTTTTTATGGGCATAATGAGTTAGAGGTGGCTTATTTGCGATGGTTTAATCCAAAATTTATTGGAGCTAACTTCATAGAAAAGTATAATGAATCAATAAAAATTAGTGAGGAATATCTAAAATATGAACCCATTTATCAACTGTATTATTCTCTACTGAATGTATATTTGTGGGACAGAGTGTATGTGAATGACGTCAATAGACTTTTAAAAGAAATAGGAATTTAATTTTTACACACATGGGTTGGGATCTGATAAATGAATATTCTCAATATCATTTAAAATTTCCTTGGGTAATGTAATATTTATACTGTCAATGTTTTCTTTAAGTTGCTTCATTGTCGTTGCACCAATTATATTGCTTGTTACAAATGGCCTGTCATTAACAAATGAATTCGCAAACGTTGATGGTGCAATTCCATATTTTTTCGCTAGGTTAACATACGACTCAATAGCAATTTCACCTCTGTGCGTATGATGACGATCAAATCTTCTTGGCCATAATGTGTATCTAGCATTTTTTGGCTTATTATTTGCAATGTATTTACCACTAAGTCTACCCCCTGCTAGAGGTGAATACGCAAGTAAACCACAGCTTTCTCTTATTGATACTTCTGAGTTTGCTAGATCAAATACTCTATTAACTAGGCTGTAAGCATTCTGAATTGACATTACTCTTGGTAAATTTTTTGAGTCTGCCAGTTGTATGAATTTCATGAGACCCCAAGGAGTTTCATTCGATAAACCAATATATCTTATTTTGCCAGCCTTTACTAATCGGTCAAGATTTTCTAAAACCTCTTCAAATGCTGTCCATTGATTATCTTCGGGATCATATTGAAAATCTAGAACTCCAAATTTTGGCACTTTTCTTTCAGGCCAGTGTAACTGATATAAATCAATGTAGTCAGTTCTTAATCTTTTCAAACTGTTATCAATCGCCATATCAATATTTTTTCTATCAAATCCAAGGGTATTTGAACCATTTCTAATCCAATTTAGATCATCAGATTTTGAAGCAACTTTAGAGGCTAAAAATACTTTGTCTCTATTTTTTCTTTCTTTAAACCAATTTCCAATAATTTTCTCTGTTTTACCATAGGTTTCTTTTTTAGGCATAACAGCATAAAGCT
>MDTG01397832.1_pt1 | contig 10804 bp, 8 predicted proteins | sample 811421 | NCBI WGS metagenome assembly MDTG01 (sample SAMN05326645, study PRJNA326480) | marine metagenome | isolation source: seawater | place: Pacific Ocean: South East | collected 2011 | reverse complement strand
GTTCCAACAACAGGAATTCAAATACCTTTAATAAGTTTTGGTGGAAGTGGATTAATAATAAATCTGTTCTCAATTGGAATAATTCTAAATATTTCACTGAATAAGAAAAAAATACGAAGAAACAGGAGTTTTATTAGTGCCTGATTTTGGAAAAAGATTTGTAATTGCAGGTGGAGGAACAGGAGGTCACCTTTTCCCAGCACTAGCAATAGGTGAAGGATTAAAAAAAAGATTTCCTGGTTCCACAATACATTTTATTGGTTCAAAATATGGTTTAGAATCCCAGATTTTACCAACTCAAAAAAATGGGTTTACATTGCTACCTGTAAGAGGCTTTCTGAGAGGTTTAAGTATTAAATCTTCAATGAGAAATATATTATTTCCAACAAGGTTTTTACTATCATATTTTAAATCAAAAAAGATATTAAAAAAAATTGATCCATCTGTTGTTATTGGAACAGGTGGGTATGCTAGTGGATTACCACTTATAGCTGCAATCTCAAATGGAATTCCAACATTAATACATGAGCAAAATTCATTTCCTGGAATAACAACTAAATGGCTTTCATCTAGAGTTGATAGATTATGCATTAGTTATGAAGATTCAAGAAGGCATTTAAAAAATAGAGGTGGTGTTGTAACTGGAAATCCAGTTAGAAAAGAAATTATTGGTAGAAACAAGATTAAGTCAATAAAACAATTTGGTCTAAGTTCAAATAAACCCATTATATCAATATTAGGGGGAAGTCAAGGATCAAAAATTTTAAATGAGTCCATTAATAGTATTATTACTAATTTAAATGAATTTCAGATAATTTGGCAAACAGGAAATACTCATTTTGAAAGATATAATCATCATTCAACCCAAAACATAAAAATTGTTCCATTTGTTGAGGATATGGGAGCCTTTTATTCATCATCTGATTTAATTATTTCAAGAGCTGGTGCACTAGCCTTAGCTGAAATAGCAGCATGTAAAAAACCATCAATTTTGATTCCCTTTGCCAAAGCTACTGATGATCATCAATCAATGAATGCTGAAAGTTTAAGGGTTGCTGGTGCTGCAAAAGTTATAAATGAAAATGATTTATCTTCAAAATTATTATTAAATGAAATTTTTAATTTAATTAAAAATAAAACTCTATTAAAAAAAATGTCCACTGCAGCTAAGTCTGTTTCAAAAGTTGAAGCAATCGACTTGATAATTGATGAAATTGAGTTCATTTGTGAAAGTTAATTATGATTTTAGGTAAAATAAAAAAGGTGCATTTTATTGGAATTGGTGGAATTGGCATGAGTGGAATATCTGAATTATTGTTAAATCTTGGATTTACAGTATCGGGATCTGATATTAAAATGACATCGATCACATCTCGATTATCCGATAAAGGAGCTAAAATTTATGAAAGTCATGATAAAAAAAATATCATAAATTCTGATTTAGTAGTTTATTCTTCAGCCATTAATAATGAAAATATTGAATTAGTTGAGGCAAGAAAAATTCAAATACCAATTGTAAGAAGAGCAGAAATGCTGGGTGAATTACTAAAATTAAAAAATACATCAATTGCTGTATCTGGAACTCATGGTAAAACATCAACAACATCTATGATGGGTTCCATATTAACTGAAGCTTTGTTTTATCCAACATTAATTGTGGGTGGAGTAGTTAAAAATTTAAATGCAAATGCACTTTTAGGAAAAGGGGAGATTATTGTTGCAGAGGCTGATGAGTTTGATAAGAGTTTTTTGCAACTTTCTCCAACACATTCAATAATTACAAATATAGATTCTGAACATTTGGATTGTTATGGATCAAAAGAAAATTTAGTAAAAGCATTTAATCAATTTGCAAATTCAACTGCATTTTATGGTTCAATTATTTTATGTATTGATGACCCAATATTGAAGCGATTAATCCCTAATATATCACGTCCTATAATAACATATGGTTTTTCTGGGGATGCGGAGTTCCAGGCCGTTAATAGAAAATTTAGGGATTTTCGCTCATTTTTTGATGTAATTCATAACGGTGTAAAATTAGGATCTATAGAATTAAAAGTTCCAGGATCACATAATATAAAAAATGCACTTTCAACAATTGCTTTATCTACAGAGTTGGGAATAAAATTTGATGATATAAAAAAAGGTCTTAAAAATTATAGAGGTGTAAAAAGAAGGTTTGAAATTAAAGGTAAAGTTGGTGAAATAATAGTTGTTGATGATTATGCACATCATCCAACAGAAATATCAGCAACTTTAAAAGCAGTTCAAAATGGTTGGAAGGAAAAAAGAATTATAGCAATTTTTCAACCACATTTATATTCAAGAACAAGAGAATTTTTTGAAGATTTTGCTAAATCATTAATAATTAGTGACATTCTAATTATTACAGAAATTTACGGTGCAAGAGAAAAATCAATTCCAGGAATATCTGGTGAGTTAATATCAAATGTTGCAAAATCAATTGGTCATGAAGAAGTTTATTGGATAAAAGATAAAAATAAAATACCGAATCAATTATTGTCTGTTTTGGAAAAAAATGATTTTATAATTACTATGGGAGCTGGTGATATTTATAAAATTTCAGATCAAATATTGAATAAATTAAATAATAATTATGTTAGAGATTAAAAAATCAATTGAAATTTTTTTTAAAGGTAAGATTTTATGGAATGAACCTATGAAAAAGCATACATCTTTTGGCATTGGCGGGCCTGCACTAGCAATTTTATATCCAAGTGATGAGTTTGATTTATCAAATTTATTGAAAATAGCAAAAAAAGAAAATATCCGTATTTATTTTAAAGGTTCAGGTTCTAATATTTTAGCTCATGATGATGGTTTTAATGGTTTTATAATTAGTTTGTCAAAATCTTTTAGAAAATTAAATATTTCTAAAAATAAGGTTTTTTGTGAATCTGGAGTTATGCTTGGAAGTTTTGTTAAAAAATGTACATCAAGTAATCTAACCGGAATGGAAAGCTTAATCGGAGTACCAGGAACTGTTGGTGGTGCAATTAAAATGAATGCCGGAGCTTGGGGAATGGAAATTTCAAATTATATAAAAAAAGTAAAAATGATGAATTCAGAAGGAGAAATTATTGAGCTTAAAAAGAAGGAGATTGAATTTGGATATAGATTTTCTTCAATTAAAAATCATTTAATTATTTCTTCAAATTTTGAATTTAAGAATTCAAACCCAGAAAAAATTAAAAGATTAAAATTGAGTGCTAGTAATAGCAGGAAAAATACTCAACCCTTAAAATTTAGATCAGCTGGATCAGTATTTAAAAATCCTAAAAATTATTCAGCTGGATATTTAATAGATAAGGTAGGTCTAAAAGGTATGAGAGTTGGAGATGCTGAAATATCAAAAAAACATGCTAATTTTTTCTTAAATCTTGGAAATGCTTCATCAAAAGATATTGTTGAATTAATATTACTTGCTAGGAATAAAGTTAAGGAAAAATTTGATATTAATTTGGAGTTGGAGATTAAAACAATTGGTTTCGAAAAGGATATTTTTAAAAAATGAAGTTTTTTAATAAGTTAAAAAAAATAAATTTTATTTTTATTTTATTTTTTATTTTATTTATTGGATTCAAATTAATATTCTATTCAATAAGTTGGAGTGATAAAGGAAATAAATTATTAACAAAAGTATATAATTTTCATGGAAATGAGATTATATCCTCAAAAGAAATTTTAGAATTAATAAAATTTTCTAAAAAGAGTTCATTATTAAAAATTGATTTAAAATCAATTCAAAATGAAATTGAAAAACATCCATACATTAAAATTGCTCAAATTAGCAGAAAATTTCCAAATCAAATAAATATTAACATTAAGGAAAGAAAGCCCTTAGCTTATTTGAATTTAGAGGATTATTTAGTTGTTGATGATGAGGGGTTTATTTTACCTTTAAGAAATGGTATAATTGAATTTAATATTCCAACATTATCTGGTTTTAATAATGAAAAATCACTTTATCCTATTGGATTAAAATGTTTATCTACCAAAACTTTAGAAGCTGTTAGATATCTTAATTCAACAAAAGAAATTTTTCCAGATCTAGTATTAAATATTTCTGAGTTTAAAATTAATCAAAGTGATTATTATGAAATGATTTTAACAGAAAAACCAACAAAAATCATTTTCAAAAATTCATATTTCTCCAAGCAAATTTTTCTATTAAAAAAGTTTAATGATTTAATAAAATTTGAAAAAGGTTTAGAAGATTATAAATATGTTGATTTAAGATATAAGAATCAAATAGTAGTAAAGGAAAGAATTTGAAAATTAAAAATACATTATCTAATAATACTTGTGTTGGAATTGATATAGGAACAACAAAAATATGTTGTGTTGTAGGTGAAGTAAATTTAGATAAAATAGAAGTTCTTGGAATTGGTGTTTCAAATTCAAAAGGTGTAAAAAAAGGTTCCGTAATTGATATAGATAATACAATTAGTTCAATTGAGGAAGCAGTTAATAAGGCTGAAAAAATGTCTGGTAAAAAAATATCTGAAGCAACTATTGGAATTTCAGGGGATCATATAAGTAGTATGAGTACTCAAGGTGCGATTGCAATTTCAAAGGGCCAACCAGTTTCTGAAGAAGAGGAAATTACAAAAATAGAGGTTGATCAAGTTTTAAATCAAGCTAGATCTGTTTCATTACCATCTGATAGACAAATTTTGCATTTAATTCCTCAAGAATTTGTTATTGATCAACAAAATGGAATTAAAAACCCAATTGGAATGGTTGGAAGAAGATTAGAAGCAAATTTCCATTTAATATCTTGTGATACCTCTGCTTCAAAAAATCTTAAAAAATGTGTTGAAGAAGCTGGTATTAAACCACTCAGATTAGTTTATCAATCCCTTGGTTCTGCTGCATCTGTTTTAGAAAAACATGAAAAAGATTTAGGTGTTGTATTAGTTGATATAGGTGGAGGTACAACCGATTTATGTATTTTTTTTGATGGTGAAGTTAGATATTCTGCTGTTATTGGTTTAGGAGGTAATAATATTTCTAATGATATTGCTGCTATTACACAAATATCAAAAGAAGAAGCAGAGTTAATAAAAAGAAATTATGGATCAGCTAAAGCAAATATGGTTTCTGATGAAATAAAAATAGAATTAAAGTCAAAAGGTGAAGACAAAATTAGAAAAGAAAGTCAAAGACAAATATCAAATTACATTGAAGCACGAATGAAAGAAATTTTTGATATGGTTAATATTGAGATTAATAGAGCAAATATCAATTCACCGTATCCACTGAAAATTGTTTTGACAGGTGGTGGTTCATTATTAAAAAATTCATCTGTTTTAGCTCAAGAAGTTTTCAAATCAAAAGTAAAAATTGGAATTCCTAAGGGTTTGAATAAATTAGATGAAATTAAACCAAGTCCTATCTATTCAACAGCTATTGGATTAATTAATTACCCAGAGCTTGTGTTTGATGATAGTACATTAAATAGTAAAATCGTTGCTAATGGAATTTCTAAGTTAATTAATAATATACTTGAATGGTTCAAGGATTTTTTTTAATTAAAAAAAAGCAATATATATTGCGCAAATAAAGGAGTACAACATGCTGTTCGAATTTGATTCATTAGAAGATCAAAAAGCTAAAATAAAGGTTATCGGTGTTGGTGGTGCAGGAGGAAATGCTATTAATCGAATGATTTCATCTGGATTAAGTGGTGTTGAATTCGTTGCAATTAATACCGATGCTCAAGATTTAGAAAATAATAATGCTTCAACTAAGATTCAAATTGGAAAAAATTTGACAAAAGGTCTTGGTGCTGGAGCTAATTCAGATATTGGAAAAGCTGCAATGGAAGATGAAAAAGATGCTGTAGCTAATATAATTGAAGATGCTGATATGATTTTTGTTACAGCTGGAATGGGTGGAGGAACTGGAACGGGTGCAGCTCCAATTATTGCACAAATATCAAGAGAGCTTGGTGCTTTAACTGTTGGAATAGTTACTAAGCCATTCAATTTTGAGGGTCCAAAAAGAATGAACAGGGCAAATTCAGGATTAGAAGAAATGCAAAAAAATTGTGATACAATAATTGTAATACCAAATCAAAAACTAATTAATATTGCTGATAAAAATACAACTTTAGTTGAGTCATTTCAAATGGCAGACAATGTTTTGAATCAAGCTACTAGGGGTATATCAGATTTAATAAACGTTCATGGAATTGTAAATCTTGATTTTGCAGATGTTGATACAATTATGAGAAATAAAGGTGATGCTATTATGGGAACTGGTGTAGCTTCGGGTGAAGAGAGAGCTGTTTTAGCTGCTCAACAAGCTATTTCTTCACCATTACTAGATGATATTAGTATGCAGGGAGCACAGGGTGTTTTAGTAAATATTACGGGAGGGGATAATTTAACTCTTATGGAAACCAACGAAGCTTGTGAAATTATATTTGAGGAAGCTGGAAAAGATGCTAATGTTATATTTGGTGCAGTCATAGATCCTAATATGGGAGATCAAATGAATGTTACAGTTATTGCAACAGGCTTTAATTCAAAAAAAATAAATGTTGATAACTCAGTAGTTAATAAAAATTCAATTACAACATTTAAAAACGATGCATATTTAGTAAATGATAAAAGTAATATTCCAACTTTTGAAAAAAAACATTCAGATGATAATGAAAATCTTGATGAACATAATTCAGGAGTAATGGGAACGAAAGTTTTTGATGCAACAGAAGATGATTTAGAAAGTCCAGCTTATTTTAGAATTCAAAAGTAATTAAGATTTGGTGGTATTACCTTCTAAGGTATGTTACAATGATTAATTCTTTTGAGGAAGTGTTGTAAATTAAATCTTTAGGATTATTACTTTTTACAAAATCTATTACATTATTATTAATTTTTATTTCGATACCTTTAGTTTTTTCTAAACGTAAGAAAAAATTTTTCTCAAAAGTTTTTGTTATTTCATTGCTATTATTTAAAATATCAAGAAAAGGATTGTCAGTGTAATCAATTGACAATTCAATAGAAATATCATTCAAAGAATTAAGAGATAATTCAAAAGGAGAAGCTAAATCTAAAATTGAAATATTTTTTCTTTCTAAAAAATTAGAAATTAAATAAGAATCAGTGATTCTGTTGGGTTTAATTTTATTTGATTCAACTTGAGTATTTTCATCAGTATCAATAATTTCAGTTGAATAATTATCATTAATATTATTTTTAGAAATATTTCTTGCAATCCAAATACCAAAAAAAACAATTATTAGCAAAATGGAAATATTTGAAAAATTTTTTTTATTAAAATTTGAAAGATCAAAGGTGTTAAAATCAATTTTTTTGACTGATCTTGACTTTGAATTTTCAGAAATATTAGTTTTAGGGGTTTCTTTTTTTACTTTAATTTTTATGTTCATTGTTTTATCAAGATTTTTCAGCGAATCACTGAAATTCGAACCAATTTCTAAACAATAAGCTTTTAAAAATAACCTTACATAAATATAGGGAAGGAAATCAAAATTACCTTTTTCTATGGATTCTAAATATTCAACATTTATCTTTGTCCGATTAGATATTTCAATTAATTCTATATCTTGTGATATTCTTTGTTTTTTTAATTCCTCAAAGAAAAGTGATGATTCTTTAGTTTTGTTCATACACTAATATAATACTCGATTGATCTTTCAAAAAAGAAATTAAACTTATGATATAATTGAATTAATATTTGGAAAAGTTTTTAAAATATTTAAAAATTTTGATATTGGAAATCCTACAATATTGTAATAACAACCATCAATTTTTTTAACAAAACAAGCTGAATAATCTTGAATTCCGTAAGAACCCGATTTATCATATGGTGAATTTGTTTTAATATAATCTAAAATTGATTTTTCATCTAATTTATAAAAATATACATCACTTTTTTCAATAAAATTAAACAAAATATTATTTTTTTCAGTAATCAAACATACTCCTGTTAATACAATATGTTTTCTATTTGATAAAAAACTTAACATTTCATACGCTTCTTGTTGATTTTTAGGTTTATTTAATATTTTATCTTTAATGCAAACTATAGTATCTGCTCCAATAACATATGAGTTTGGAAATTTTTTGCTAATGGTTGTTGCTTTTTTTATAGATAAATCTTCTACTATTTGTTTTGGTTTTAGACTTTTTTCATAATTTTCATCAATAAAACTTGGTATGACATCAAAATTTAATTTAACCATTTTTAAAATTTGTTGCCTTCTAGGTGATGATGATGCTAAAATTAATTTTTTCATAAATGATTCATCTGTATTTAGCAACTTTTCCAATTTCAGATATTACTCTTTCGCTTGATATACTTGAAGCTGTAATCTGATATAGATATACTCCGTTTGCTATTTCATTTCCATAGAAATCTTTTCCATTCCATGAAATTTTCGAATATCCATAGAATACATCAAATGGATCAAGAGTGTTTATTAGTTGACCTGATAAAGAAAAAATTTTAATCTCAACGTTTGATTCTTCATTTATTTCAAATCCAAAAATAGTGTTTTCCGTAAATGGATTCGGATGATTAAATATATTAGTTAATTTTAGATCATCGCTATCATTTACATTAAAAATAATTTGTTTTTCGGACAAATTATTTGCATTATCCCATGCTTCAGCTGAAATATTTACACTTCCAAAATCTATATCATCAAGCAATATTTCAACAGCGCCACTAGTAAAACTATTTTCATTGTATAAAAACTTATTTGTTAAGTTTATTTTATTGATTTCATCATCATTGTACCAAATCATGATTCCATGACCAATATCATTTGTTAAATTAATTCCCAGTGGATCAGATAAAGTTAAAAAAATAGATTTAGAGTTATAAATATTATCACCAGTTTCTATTGTTCTACCATTATTAGTAAAAGATATTAAAGGACCGATTTTATCAATAGGTGTTGAGGAGGAGGGAGTAAAAATAATATTTTCATTTACTCCTAAACCCTCCCAATCATTTTCATCATATAAATAAACAGATATTTTACCTTTTCCATTAATAGTAATATCTTTGGGTACAATAAAAGAACCTGAGAATTTTTTATCATTAAAGGTAATTTTTCCTTTAAATAAATCTTCACCGGGGATTTTATAAGTTATAATTTCTTCATAGTTTTCATTACGATATGTTTTGTTTATTATTTTATTGGGTTCCTTAACATTAACAAATCCTTTCCCAGATGAAGGTTGATTATTAAATAAAATTCCAGAATAAGTACCTTTTGACAAAGAATTTACACTATCAGGATTCACATTGTTAATTTCTATTTGGTTTGAAGGAATAGCTATTTTCATTCCAGGATCACCTAATAAATGAAACATCTCAGATGACTCAGAACCATTTTTTATTGATGAATAAATTGAACCAAGTGGAAGATTTGATACTTCACCATCTGGAAAGAATGATTCAAATAAGTCTATCAAAAAGTTTCTGTTTGCATTAAATGAAATTAATCCATTGGTTGAAATTACTGCAACTGCTCCATTATTGTTTGATTTAAGTAATTCCTCACTCATTGAATTGGTATTTAGCAAGTCATATTTTCCCCAACTGCAGGTGCCTGCTATCCATATAGGTAATTTTTCATTTGTTTCAATGTTAATAATATCCCCTCTTGATGATGATAACAAACTTTCTTGAGCCCATTGATATTCAGAACCATGTCCGATATAATTTATTAAAGCTGTTCCTGTGTTTAAAATATTAAACAAATTTTCTGTAGCAGTAGGTTTAATTATTCCAAATTGTGAACCATCATTAATTTCAGGATGATCTTCAAGGTAAAGTTTTTTTACATCTAAAAAATTTGGTATTAAGTTAGAAATGTATTCGGAATTTTTTGTATGTGTTAATTCTACAGGTCCAAAATTAGGTCTTGAGAAATCATCAGCAACTAAAGTAATATTTTTACGCCAAAAACCAAATTCAGGTGTTGATTCATAGTTAATAATTTTATTAATCATTATTTCTGCTTCTTCCAATGAAGATGCTGGTAATCTTCCAATTGAAAATTCAGGAGTATATATATCCAAGTATGTAAATCGGTCATCTGATGATATTCCATTGATATAATTTGATTGGAAAGTTGGAATTTTAATATTTGAGTTGCCAGTAATATTTCTGTAATCATAATCACCATCACCTAGTAATAGGACATATAAAGGAAATGTTGTTCCACTTGATGATTTCCAATTTTTCTTGACATACTTTAAAAAGATTTTTATAGCATTAGGATTTGAATTACCTCCTGAAAATTCATCATATATTGTTTCTATTGGAGCAAAAAAAGAATTTTTTCTGTGATTTTTAAGATTTTCAGCTGGCTCTGAAAATTCTTTTGGTGCAATTATAATGTGGTCAATACCAAATTTAGGATTTCTCAAATTTGAAAAATTATGATTTTCAATTTTAATAAATTCAGATACATCAAGTAATTCATTTTTATTAAATATTATAAATTGACTTTTTTCTGAGTTTGAAAAATTTTTTTCAAAATAACCCACGTTACCACTTAAAGTTATTTCATGTTCAACTGGTGAATTAAAAGATGTTATATCTAAAATATTGATATCTGAATTAACAGATTCTATACTAAATCTCGTTAATAGTAAATTGTTTGGTGACCAAAAATTAAATTGTTCACCATCCCATTTCAGTAATGAAAAATAATTAATTATAATATCATCAACATGAATTTTTGAAGAATTATCTGAAGAAATATTTTTAAATGAAAAAATATTTTCTC
>MDTG01330354.1_pt1 | contig 10804 bp, 6 predicted proteins | sample 811421 | NCBI WGS metagenome assembly MDTG01 (sample SAMN05326645, study PRJNA326480) | marine metagenome | isolation source: seawater | place: Pacific Ocean: South East | collected 2011 | reverse complement strand
TTCTTCTAAGTGATCCTTTGACTAATAATAAAATCATATTAATGATGTATAAAATACGATATTTTTTAGAAATCTCATATTTGAAAATTTTACTATGAATATTAATAAACTTTTTGACTGAGAATATAAAATTAGTTTTTGATTTTGACAATATAAACATCTGACTTGCGGCAAATTGTAAGAAAAGATTGTATCTACATAAATCGATTTCTTTTAATGAAATGGGCATTTCTTCTAATACATTATTTGTTATTTCTAAATAATTTTTTTGTGCTTCCATTAAATTCTCAAAATCATCACTCATTGAGCGAGATAAAGGATGTGCTCTATTAAATACTAGCTGCTGATTTATCCAAACTATATCACCGTACTGAGTTAATAAGACTGGAAGAGCATTATCACTATAAATATTTTGTTTTTTGGATAGAATTGGTAATCCTCCAACTTTCTTTAGATAATTTGTTTTAATTAAACCATAGACACCAATAAATTTTATCTCACCACAAATATATTTTTTTATAAATTCATGGCTTGATAGCTTTGAGTGAATTCTTTTGTTGTTGTACAATTTAAAAAATTGTTCATTAACATTTTTCCCTATTTCGAAATCTGGATAAATAGCGACAATATTTTTATATTCATTAGCTAAACTGAATAAAAACTCAAGGAATTGAGGATGCATTAAATCGTCATCTGCTAGAAAGCATACCCACTCAGTTCTAACACTTTTTAAAATATTATTTGAATTGTCAATTTCACCTAAATTTTTTTTGTTATTTATAATTTTTACTCTGGGGTCATTACTAAGATTTAAATTTTTCATCGAGATTTCTTTTTCAACGTAATCATTAGCAATAACTAGATGGAAATCTTTAAATGTTTGATTTAGTACCGATTTTACCGACTCACGAAGTAAATTAAGTCTATTGTATGTCGTTAAACATATCGTTATAGATGTCATTCATCTTCCCTTATTTAGAATATTACATTCGTCCAGCACAATATGATATTTTTTTATATGAAAATTTAAATTTTTATATTCTTTATGTGGTATTAAGATTACGATTACTTTTGCTTTACTAAATCCATTTGCTATCGAACAAACCTTGATGTTTTTTTCCTTAAAATTTTTAATATAAGGATCATGAACGTATATTGCCCCTTTAATTCTTGATTTAATATAGTTAATTATGTCAAGGGATGGGCTTTCTCTAAAATCTCCAACATTTGCCTTATAACTTAAGCCAAGTATAAATATGCTTTCATTATTACTGGCAGAACATGCTTTATATGTCTTAACTATTTTTTTTGAAACAATTTTTGTTTTTGTTTTATTTACTATTCGAGAATTTCTAATTATTGAATTTTTATTATTATAATTTTCTATCAAAAACCACGGGTCAATTGGAATACAATGTCCTCCAACTCCTATGCCTGGATTAAGAATATTCACTCTAGGATGCTTATTGGCATAAAAAATAACATCCTCAGGATTTACTTCATTTTTTTCGCATAATATTGCTAACTCATTGGCAAAAGCAATATTTGTATCTCGATAAGAATTTTCAGCTAATTTGGTAAATTCAGCCACTTCAATTGAAGTTAAATAAATGTCACCTTTAACAAATATTTTATAAAGGTCTGTAACAAATTTGTGAGTTTTCTTATTTTCTGCGCCTATAATTCGATCATTGTTTACAATCTCTTTGATTGCATTCCCAGGCAAAACTCTCTCAGGACAATAAGCAATTGAATAGTTAATCTCCTTACATTTGCTGTTTATGATCTTTTTAATTTTTTTCGTTGTGCCTATTGCAATAGTGGACTCGATAATAATTAAATCCCCATTTTTCAGAAACTGCATTATCTCTTTGATTGCTGAAAAAACAAAATTTAGATTAGGTTTCTTATTGTTCTTTATAGGTGTTGGAACACACAATATGTAAATATCAGAGGGTAATAGCTTGTTTGAAAATTTAAGATTTTTTCTTTTTATTTGGCTATGGTAAAGGTCAATTACTTCTTTTTCATTTTCGTTTAATTGCCCATAAGTGCCATTATTAAATTTTTCTATTAACTTTAGGTTATTGTCATACGCGCACACAATCTGTTTATTTTTGCTAAGTAAAAGAGATAATGGTAAACCAACATAACCTTGCCCAATAGTAGTAACTTTTAGTACTTGCTTTTGCATATTTATATTATCTTATTTAATTTTTTTACAATTTCTTTATATGCATAGCCATTTCCATATAAGTTTCGTTTACGAGACATAAGAGAATAATTTTTTTTTGACTTATATAATTTTTTAAAATTATTAAATATGAGTTTTTCATTTGTACCGACTAAAATTGCCGATTTTTTCTTTATTGCTTCAGGTCTTTCGGTATGATCTCTCAAAACTAAGTTTGGCTTTCCGATAGATGGTGCTTCTTCTTGAATACCACCCGAATCTGATATTAGCATATCTACTTTACTCATTACATAAATAAATTCGTAGTAATTTAAGTTTTTCGTTTTTAATATGTTGGGCTTCATCTTCAAATATTTTTTTTCTGATTTTAAAACTTCTGGATTTGGATGAATTGAGTATATCACTCTTGTGTTTTCTATTGATGAAATTTTGTTTATTGCAGTAAAAATATTTTTCATACCGTTTCCAAAATTTTCTCTTCTGTGCGCAGTAAGTAAGATTTTAAACTTATCATCATTAAGATAATAAAATTTTTTATTTAGGAAATTTTGAATTTTCTTAGATGCACTAATCATTTCAAGTGTTATAAATAGTAAATCAATTACAGTATTTCCTGTTACTAATATCTTATTTGAATTTATTCCCTCATTTAGTAAATTCATTTTTGCAGATTTAGTTGGAGCAAAATTAAAGTCTGCTATTACAGATATATATCTTCTGTTTGTCTCTTCAGGCCATGGAGAAAATATATTGTTAGTTCTAAGACCTGCCTCAATATGTAAAATTTTAATCTTATTATAAAATGCAGCCAATGCGCACGCAAAAGCAGTATTTGTATCACCCTGAACAATAACACATTTTGGGTCGACTTTTTTTAAAACATCTTCAAATCTATTTATTATTTTACTTGTAATTGATGATAAAGATTGATTTTTTTTTAAAACATTTAAATTAAAATGCACTCTTAATTTGTAGAAATCAAGTAGTGGTTTTAACAATTCTTTATGTTGAGCTGTATTACACAAGTATACTACATATTTTTTATTACTTTTCAGTTCTATTATTAATGAAAGTAATTTAATTAATTCTGGTCTTGTTCCGAATGTAATAAGTATTTTTTTTTTTAACAATTTTTTACCCATTCTTATCCTATACAATATAAATCTTTTTCTTGATAGTTTTTCTTTAGAATAGTATCTGCATAAAATTTAACTCCCCAATTTGGAATATTGAATTTATCATATTCACCATTAATTGGGTCAGAACCAAAAAATCCTCCCCTCATTTTATCAGAAATATTTTCTCCAAGTACTTGTATGCTTTTTAATTCGAATGCTAATTTATCTGCTGCATCTAAGAGCTTTTTATCATTTGAAAATTCATACCAACTTCTTAGAAAAAATTCTATTTGCGCATTGCCTGTTACGCAGGACCAATCTGATGCAGGATTCCAATTACAATCAATGAGACCTGGAAATCCAATAAATTTAGAATTTCCTTTTTGTTTATCATGTAATTCGTAAATACTTAGTAACTTCTCAGAACTGTGTGTGAGTAATTTTACTATTTTATTATTTCTTTTTTCATTATTATCTAATTTTATTACCTTTACTAGTCCAACCAATGTATATCCCATCAAATGAGTCAAACTCAATTTTTTATTTATCTTTTCAGAGACTGAAAAATGAGAGTATGGCTGCCAATAATTATCGAAAGTTTGTGACAAAACCCAATCTATGATTTTATCAGAATAATAGCTATAATTTTTATCCTTGGTTACATTAAATAATTCAAGAAGAGACCAGGCAACTCTGACATTATATGATTTTGGTGTATTAAATGGTCCAAAGTTCCATGTGCCATTATCATCTATTCTGTTAATTATATATTCTCCTCCACGTATGGCTGCTAATAAAAATTGCTCATCATTTGTCTCTTTATAAAGAGCAAGCCATCCAAGTATGACCTGTGCTGTATTGAAAATTCTGGGTTTGAGAGCTTTTTCATTAAATAAACCAAGTGGTTCACCAGTTCCTCCATCTGGTGATTGTATTCTGATTTCCCAAAAACCCATTTCTACTGCTGCACTTTTGAACTTTTTGTTTCTTGATATTTTGGCATAGGTCAAAAAAGTTGGAATGATGTAACCAGTAGTTTCAGGATAAGAGTCAGCCCATGTATCCGAATCAGCTCTGTACTTTGCTGGGATACCACAGTCATTTGACATTGAAAAAGCATTAAGAAGCCAGTTCATTGACTGGTCTAGATGATATGAGTCATCAGCAGGATTATTTTTTTTAATACTACTCAATAAATATTTTCGATTACTAATAATTTGTTTTTTATTTAAATGAAAATTTGTTGTGTATTTTTTTTTCAAATCATCTCTTTTATTATTAAGAAAATTTTTTATGAGTTTATTTGATTTGTATCTACTTATTAAAGCTTGCAAACTATCAAATCTTTTAAGACTTATGAGATGATCATAAGCCATCTGAAAAGCTTCAAATGAATGCTCATTTAAATCCAGAGCTTTTAAAATATTTTGCCATCCTTGCTCATTTTTTTTTTGTTTTAAAAGATCTTCTGCTTTATTTAAATAATGCATCTCATTATCTTTTACTGCTTCTATATAAAAAAACATTTCTGGTCTATTATCTATTTGACCAATTTCATTAATTTCACTTTCTAAGAATTTTTTATTTTTAATATTTTTAAAACCAGCTTGTGAAAACATTTTTTTCATTGTTTCATAATCAAACATGTATTTATGATGCTTACCCTTTGCGCCTGAATATCCTCTATAGAAAAAATAATTAAATTTATCTGCAAATGTTTCACCAGGAAATCTATCTGTCCCATCATTTTTTTTTTGAAAAAAAAATTCTCTGTCGTTGTTTACATATTTCTCACTTATTAATTTAAGATCTTGAACACCTATTCTTAAAATCCCAGATGGCTTCAAAATTCTATAGACATCCTTAAGGATGATAAGTGCACGATCTCTTGTAAAGTAGTTTATTGCTGACATCATAACAACAACCTGAGTCGAAGAATTAGGAAGCGGAATCAGACTATCTTCTAAATCTAAATAAATATCTGGTTTAGCCCATACATCAATATTAACGAAGCCATCTATTTTTACATCTCCAGCACAAAGATTTAATTTCAGCGGTACACCAAGTTTAATTTTTCTTTTCAAATCACTTGGTAGAAATAATTGATTATAGAATTTATATATTTTGGCTTTAATATCTAAAATTTTAATATAAATATTTCTAAAATATTTAATGTATGCTGCTGGAATTAATTTTTTTATGAAGTTTTTCATTGCTTAAAAAACTATTTTATTTAATTTTTTCGTAAAGGAAATCAGTGCTACTTGTTTGACCTAAATAATTATAACCATTAGATAGCATAAAAAATTTAATTTTTTCAAACTCTACTTTTGTTCTAGATTCAATAAGAAAATATTTAGTATTGATGATTGAAAAATCATAACCATCTAATACTTCTTGTTCATGACCTTCAACATCTAATACGAATAAATCTATGTAATTTTCTTTTATAATTTTTGAATTACAGATTATTTCTGTTACATTAGTAAGAGGTGTGTTATCTATAATTAATTCATTACCAAGTTCTCCAAATTTCTTTTTAGCCCAGTCGTCGATCGTATTTTCATTGAAGAATATTTCACCGCTATGGTGCAAGTCTAAAAATTTACAACTTTTACTGTTGGAACTATTTTTAAAACTTGTACATGCGGCATGAATTATTTCATCTTTAGGACGGTATAATTTTATAAAATCTAAATATTTCTGGTTACCGTCAACCATTACTCCCTTCCAATTATATTTTGCTGATAAACAATATGTAGGACTAGAAAAATAACCATCTAAAGCCCCTATTTCAAAATAGATACCATTATGGTGTTTAATATATGACCGAATATTTTTGTAATTTTCATCTAATTTACCAGATTTATATGCATCACTATAAGGATCAGAAAATGTATAAATATTTAAAAACTCTAGTAATTTAATAATTTTAATTTTTACTACTTTAGATTTAGTATTAATTTTTCTTGCAGAATCTTTGCCAATTAAAAACTTTATAAATTCTTTGATTTTTTTTTTCATTAAATTAAAAAATATTTACCTTCTATTTTGATGTTTTATTCCGGACCTTTAAGAAAATAATTTTTTTTATTAGAATCCAAAAACTTATTAACATCACTAATAATTTTTTTATGATGACTAATGTTAAATTCAGATAAAAAATATTTATATCCCTCAATTCTTGAATTATTTTCATTATTTACTTTATCTACATAGTCATTATAAGAATTAAAAAATAGATTATCCACATATGTATAATAATAATGTATGTAGAAAAATTCATATATTTCCTCTAAAGAGATTTTTTTTTCTAGTTTTGGCAAGTTTTCTAAAATTTTTTTATATTCCTCCTTACTTCGTGCATGCCAATTAAAATCATATGCAATATGCGGATTATACGCACAGTTTATTACATTAATTCCTAATAAAGGTAATTCATGTCCAACAGAGCCAAAACATGTTAATGCAAAATTAATTTTTTCTTCTGCCAATTGATGGAAAGAAGTATCTGGTGGTAAAAGTTTAAATTTAGGATATTTCCTTATTATTTTGCGAATAGTTTCTAATGTACCTGGAAGATAATCTGGATGAGTTTTGATATACCAATCATAATCAGTTTTTTTTGAAATTTCACCTAAGAAGCTAAGCCATTCAAAAAAATCTAAGAAAATCATTCCCCCATAACCGTGGGGATTATCAAAAAAACAATGAGTGCATACCAGTACTTTAATTTTATTAGAAATGCTTGTTACATTAATTTTATAATTTTTATGAAATGCAGACTTTGTAGAATATTTCATATTGACCCCTACTTCGCCGCTGAGTCTTTTTTTCAATTGTTTTTTTGCTATTTCAACTCCTTTAACTTTCTCCTCTTCAGATAGCTTATTAAACATTTTTCTATAATTTATAAATCTATCTTTATATAATGAAAATGGCTCAGTCGCTTTTTGGTAGCAATATACACTGCAAAAATAAACAGGTTTATTATATTTGTATGCAACTTTAGCGATACTATTATAGTATACATAGCAATCGTGCGTTAAAAGTACAGAATTGATCTTTTTTCTTTGAAAAAAGTCTTCCCAAAATATTGTTAATTCAATTGCATCTGAAAATATTTTCCATAATTCAGGATCATTCAAATTAACAGTCGGACTACCATATCTTAAATAAGTTTCGTAAATATCAATCCCAATCCAAATGTCATTCAATTTATAATCAAATAAATTTTTCTTTGATTTTATATTCTTTTTTGCATTATCTAATATTTCATTTTTTTGGTTTAATAAATTTTTATCAGATAATTTAGTTTGTATATGTCCACTAAAATTTTGTGAAGAACGTACTTTGTTAAGATTATATTTTTTTTTTTTTGAAAAAGAATGTATTTGGCCATTGTGTTTTTCTGAAAGTAACTGCAAAAAATAATTGTTAGAAATAATAAATTCTGTATTATCTGATATATCACAAAGTATATACGGTCCATCAAATAGATCATTTCTCTTCCAAAATTTTTCGCAGTGTTCTATATAGGGATTTTTTAAAGAATTAATAATTGTTTTCTCTTCAAAATACTTTCTTATTTTCTGTAAAACAATTTGTAATGTTAGTAGTGGATTACTCAATAATCTTTTAAGGATATGTCTTATGCGACTGATCATTCTCAATAAAATAAAATACAATTAGCAAATACTATGGTCATATACTACAAAGTTTATTTTCATTATTTATATTACTTTCAATTACCTTTTAGCTCAAAATAGGGTTTATTGAATAAATTATTTTTAATTTTTTTTAATAATTTGTTTAATTGAATCAATAAAAATTTTCTGATTAGGCAGTTTTATTTTAGATTTGTTATTTTTTCTTATAATTCTATTTTTATGTAGCTCAAAGTGATTTATGCCATATTCTGAAAATAAGGAAAATATATTATTTAAGTTTTTTTTATTGTTATAATAAAATACCTTTCTTCCTGTTATATGAGTGTCTAACAGAGCCATTGTTGATATACCATAAACTTCTGAGGCACTTGCAACAATATTGTAAAGTTTATTTTGATAGATTTTTCCGCTAATTTTTTTATCTAGCCTTGATTTATACATTTGAATATTTTCTCTTGGATGAACACAAACATTAAATAAACATTTTTTATTATTTGAATATTTAATTAAATTATTAATAATTTTTATCTCATCTTTAATTCCAATATCACTTGTCAGATACAAGATACTATTTTGTTTGATATTATTCTTAATTTTTCTTTTAAGAAATAAGTGAGAAATAAAGCCAATATTAATTATTTTTGAACTTTTACTTTTTACTGGGAAAATTTTATTTATCTTAAAACTGGACAATTTTGAGGTTGTCAAAATTGTTTTTGGAAAATTAGTCGTACTACTAAACCTAATTTTAATATTTATAACTGAGTCAACAAATGCAACGTACTTAAGATTATTTTCAAAACAGTAATTCCAAATATTCTTTTCGAATAAAGTTTCACTAGTCCCAGTTATAATTAGATCATAAGCATTTAAAAAAGAGTATTCTTTATCGGAAAAACTTTTATTTATTAAATTTTTTAAAAGTAGAGAGCCTTGATATAATTCAATTTTATATTTGTCTGATAATAAATAATTAGCGGAGTCAAAAAATATTTTCAAACTAGCCTTTTGATAGCCAATAATTAAAATTTTTTTTTTTGACATTTTTATAATTAAATTTTATTAAGTAAACATAGATATTTTTAATCAAATTTAACTTAACGATTACGATTATCAAGAATTCCCTTGTAGCCACATTTCAAGATTAATAAGCATCCAAATTCTTTTTCCATCAAGATCCTCCTTAGACTTAAACGAGCTATTGCTTAAAAATTTTTTTAGATAATCACTATTTATGATTTTTGAAATTTTTGCACCTTTATCAAGTAATAAGTCCTTAGCTATTTTATTTAAAGAAGAACCTAACCATTGATTCATTGGTAAAGGAAATGCTACTTTCTTTCTATGAATTATTTCAGAATTTATTTTGCCTTCAGCAACCTTCTTCAAAATATATTTAGGTACATCAAGATTTTCACTTATATTTGAAGCGTTATAAAATATTGATGAAAATTTACTAAATCTATTTTTCCAGGAGATCTTATATTGTGAGGGAATTGATGAAATAAATTCAATTAGATCTAGATCTAGAAATGGAACTCTCGCTTCAACTGATGCTGCCATAGTCATTCTGTCCAATCTAGCAAGCATATTAGGCAAATGTATTTTAGGCATTACATAGAACATTTGATCATAATAGGACATATGTTTATATTTACTAAATATCTTTTCAATAAATTCCTCAGAATAATCATCGAATAAATTATTTTTAAAAAATTCTAAATTAAGCATCTCTTTCTTATCAGAATTGCTAAACCAAGCATATTTATCTTTGAAATGATTTATTGGTTTATTTTTAAAAATTTTAAAAAAGTTTTTTTTATAATAATCATGGGGTGATCTAAATATTCTACCATATCCACCAAAAAATTCGTCTGCTCCCTCACCTGACATTACAACACTAATGTCTTTTTTCATCAATTCCGACATTTTAAGAAATGCAGACTCATGTGGAATTGATACAGGCTCACCTCTAAAATATAAAGTTTTTTCCATATTATTTATGAATTCAGCTTCATTCATTTCATAATAAGTAAGCTCAGTTTGTAATTCTTGATTAATCAACTCAACATAATTTCTTTCGCTATATCCTTCCTCAATAAAACCGGTAGAAAATGTCTTGATATTTTCCTTATATCTCTTCATAAAATAAAGGATAAGACTTGAGTCTAGTCCACCACTTATGAATGCACCTAATGGCACGTCACTCATAAGATGTGACTTCACTGCGGAATTTAATTTATGTTCTAATTGCTCTATATACCATTCTTCTGTGTGATAGCCTGTTTCATTGTTAATTTGAATGTCCCAATATATTTGTTTGTCTAATCTTTCTCCATTGTAAGTTATGTAATTTCCAGGTAATACATCATAGATGTCTTTATAAAAAGTTTTTTCTCCAACTGCATATCTAAATGAAAAATAGCTTAAAAGAGAACTGTAATCTATTTCTCTTTCATGATTAGTAATGCATCGAAATGAATGGTAATCAGTGGAAAAATAAATTTTTTTATCAATTAATTTATAATGTAATGGTTTAATGCCTACATGATCTCGAGCTAATATTATCTTTCTATTAACCTTATCCCATATTACTAGAGAGAACATGCCCTTTACTTTTTTAAAAAGATCACAGCCCCATTCTTCGTAACCATGCAATAATACCTCAATATCATTTTCCGATTGAAAGAAATAATTTTTTTCTGATAGCTCTTTTTTTAATTCGACAAAGTTGTAAATTTCACCGTTACATACTAAAATTATATTTTTATTTTGGCTTATAAATGGTTGACACTGCGCTGACAAATCAATAATTGATAATC
>MDTG01094316.1_pt1 | contig 10805 bp, 9 predicted proteins | sample 811421 | NCBI WGS metagenome assembly MDTG01 (sample SAMN05326645, study PRJNA326480) | marine metagenome | isolation source: seawater | place: Pacific Ocean: South East | collected 2011 | reverse complement strand
TTAAAAGGTGGCACGCCGCACCCGCCAAATCAAGGTGGTAAATTATACTGCTAATACGTGGTTCGCGACGAAGGGTATAACCCTAGACAGCGATTTATAATGATGTGTAGGATTAATATTTAACCATCTGAGGCGAACTGAGGCAAAATGGCAGGGGTGTAATGTTATGGATTTACGACTTAATCGAGAGCATCAGGCACGGCTGGACCTGGTTGAAGGGCTGAAAGCATTCGTTGCAGGCAATATAATGCCGCAACTTCGTCAAAATTTTGATGATTGGCGCGCAACAACAAAGCCATCAGAAACACAGCTTCGCGATAGCGATTTCATGGAAAATCGACTAGATGCGGACCCCCTCTATCAAACATCCAGAGGGTTGCAGCGCCTCAGCCAAGAAGCGATGTGGCGCGAAGTGATTTTTGGGCTAAATCAAAACAAGCCAGAAATGGAAGCTGCGATGGACGCCGAATATACAGCGCCGGGCTCACTAACGCTGGATCCGGCCATGCCAATACCTGATTATTATGACAATACGGAATTTCATCTGCAGCCAGGTAATTTTCATAAAAGTACAATTGCCGGTCCAACCTACGAAGTTGGCGTTGCCACCTACACGATGCACCGCTACGGCAAAGCTGGCGACGAGATGGGCCGGGCATTACGCAATGTTCTGCCGGAAAAACCGATTAAGCGCGCTTTGTATCTAGGTTGCGGCCCTGCCTATAAAGCATACCCTATCATGGATGCGTTACCTGATGCAGAGCATTGGGGCATTGACCTTGCAACTCCGATGCTGAAATTTGCTCGGCAAAGGGCAGTGAAAAATGGCAAGCCGATGCATTTTCAACAAATGAACGCCGAGGATATGCGGTTCCCGGACGATCATTTCGACCTTGTATATTGTATGCTGCTGCTTCACGAGGTGCCAACAAAAGCCATCCAAAACATCGTTAGTGAGGCGGCGCGCGTGCTGGCCCCGGGAGGCGTTATGGCCAACCTAGAATTACCAAGCTATTCCAGCCTTGATCCGCTAAGCGCGTTTCTGATGGATTGGGACACTGAACACAATGGCGAGCCGTTTTGGCGGGACTATCATGAAATGGACCTGATTAAAACATATGAGGATTCCGGCCTCAATGCGGAGTTGGTAGAAGCCCATTCTGAATGGGGCGGTGCCAAAGGAAACTACATGGGCAAATTTCAGTATCATGTGACAATGGGCGTTAAGCCGGAGATGTAAGCCATGGCGAGTTCTGATTATTTTTCTGATGTTGCAAAAACCGACATGATGCGCGTTATTGTTGCGCTAGCTACCGAAGTTTATGCCATGCGTGACCGGCAGAAAACACTGGAGAATATCTTAATTGAAGGCGGCACTGATCTCACTCTGCTTGACGAGAAAATTGAAGCTGCCGCTTTTGATAAGGCCCGGCTGACTGAACGCGATGCTTTTGTATCGAGGGTCTTTGCTGCCATGGCGTCACCGGCAATGCCAGACAGGCTCAAGACATAAATGGCTGCCTCACTCAAAGGATTTGTAGCGCCTTTAAATAGTACCGGCGAAGCTTCACTTTACGGACCTCCTCCTTGGAATTTTGCCGGTAGATCTTTGAATCTTGTTGCTGATTGCAACCAGGCTGAAATCGTAAAACTAGTGCCAGCTCCCCTTGAACCAATAGCCGGAGCGCCAGTTCGCTTTACCATTCATGAATTAGTATGTGACATCGGTCTTGGCGCAGATTTTGCCGCCCGCCATCCCGAACGCACGCTAGTGCGCGAGGCAGTTGTTGCCTTGGCGGTGAAATTTGAAGGGGTGGAAGGGTTTTATGACCCCTTCTTATATTGTGACTCAGACGCCGAAATTGCGGTAGGGCGCGAGATGTTTGGCTGGCCACAACTTGGTGCCTCCATCTGGTTAACCCCGCCGGACCCGATTAATGGGGTTACCGAAGGCAACCGAATGACGGGCAAGGTTTCACGTCTTGGTGCGCCGGTTTTTCATATCTCAATGGAAGTGGCTGAAAAAAATGAATCAGCCAAAAATCTGCCCTCATTTTCAACATTCTATACGATGCGCATTCTCCCAAACCCCGAAACAGGATCGCGTAAGGTAGAAATATTCCAGTCACATATGGAAAATATCGTAATCCATGATCCAAAATATGGTGCGGGAAAATTGGATGTCATGGCGCCCGAACTTTGCGCCTTACAGGCATCTCCAACCGGGCCCGCACGATGCAACGCAATCCGTTGGACGAAGAATATTTCAACCTGCATTCATTCCCAAAATCTAGCCATTTTGGAACCCCTATAACGCGCAATCCCCCAATAGTCTTTTTTGACTTCAGGTTTTATGGCATCAGGGCGCCACCATTAACGTGGATAACTTGCCCCGTTATGCGACGCGCTCTATCTGATAAAAGAAAACACACCATATCGGCAATATCGTCAGCTTCAGTCTTGCCTGCTAGCGGATGACCCTGCCATAAGCGGTCCATCTCTCCCTCGGAAAAGGCACCGCGCGGTTGGTCAGTATCCACTAGACCCGGCGCGACCACATTAGCTCTAATTCCATGCGCCGCTAGTTCCAACGCGGCTGATTTTGTTAAACCCAAAATGCCGCTTTTACTCGCGCTGTAATGGGCGCCATCAACGGTGCCTTTGACCGCTACACCCGATGATAGAGTGACAATTGAGCCGCCACCGCCATTTTTGACCATCTTCGTTGCTGCGGCCTTTACCAACATAAAGCACGCTTTCAAATTTACGTTCAACACGGCATCCCATTCATCTTCCGACATGTCCAGCAGTGCAACTCTGGGGAAAATCGCAGCATTACTCACCAGATAATTGACGCCGCCAAACTCCTCAGCGCAGTCAACAAGCCTCATCACAGTTTGCTTTTTGGCAACATCGCCTTGAACCGCCTTGACCTTAACGCCGACAGGTGCGGCCTCCTCAACGAACTCACTGACCAAATTGTTATCATCAAGGTAGTTCATGACCACATTGATTTTTTGATTTATCAAAGCCTTTACAACTGCAGCGCCTATGCCCCGCTGCGCACCGGTCACAATGGCCGTTTTCACTGATTTTTTTTGCACCTGAACCCAGACTTTTTTGCACTTTATTTTTGGCTTCTATATTTCGAGCAACTAATATCTTGAGCGAGGGAAAAACTAGCAAAAGCACGACTGCCAGAAATCCGTAATGCCAAGGGGTTCATAATGAAGCGCGAATCATCGAAAATCAAATAGCATTTCACTGGTCATAGTAATTTTTATTCCTAGGTTTTGTCAGTTGATCAAGCAATGTGTAACCACAAGACTGCTTTGCCTTTTTCTATTTTATATCGGTCTTTTGCAAACACAAAAAATAAGTGTTTTGGGAGGTGTGTATTGATTGTTTTGAGATAGCAACGTGTCCAAGCAATTTTTAAATGACAAGCTGATTAAATTTAAACTATGTAGTCTGGCGTACCGGATCCCTATTTTTTTTATTTTCATAATTGTTTTCCAAAAACAGAGCATGGCAATTAATAACCGCTCTCTTCTTACTGCTTATTGTTGAATTATGACCGCGCAAAAGCGAACTTATCATAATGCTTAACTTCTATGTCGCCTGCTATATTTTCGGCACCTTTGAAACCTTTACCTATCGTAATCAACGACTTGCGTTTGTTGCAACAGTCTCAGCATTGACCATCTCCTCTCACTAATGACCTTCTTTATTGATGTTTCTATGATGATATCCCTGCAGCTGCTTGTCCGGCGATATGCCCCAGACTTAACGCCGTTAACAGGCCGTTGCCGGATAAATAGCCAGACACATTAGGGCCAGACACCCCACAAGCCGCGCCACCACAAGCAAATAGTGACCCAAACACCCCTCCATCTTCACGGCAAATTTGTGCATTGTCGTTTATCACCAACCCACCTTGGGTATGGAACAGAGTGCCAGTGACACGGACCGCGCTAAAGGGCGCGGCCAAGAGCTTACCTTTGTCGAAACACCGCCCAAACGTGTCTTCCTCACCGCTCTGTGCTACCTTTTCACAAACCGCGAGAGTTTCTGTCAACGCCGTAGGATCAATCCTCAGCTTTTCAGCCAATTTCACAATTGTATCTGCCTCAACAAATGCATTAGCCGCTTCTGCTTGCCGGAAATCTTCAAAATCCCGGCCAAGTTCACGTAGTCTATTATCAATAATATTAAAGGCAATTCGATCTGGTTGGGCCAATACCGATACAGCCTGTTCTGAATAACCTTGATGTTCATTTGAAAAACGTTTACCGCCCTTATTGACCTGTATCCCGCCCTCCATCATCAACGCCCATGTGATCAAAATACCATGCGGATGCGCCACAGAACCATGTCCTTGATAACCAGAAAGATCGGCAATCGATGCGCCAAGCTGTTGCCCCCATAAAACCGCCTCACCCTGATTGCCGGGATGGCCAAAATAAATGGCACCACGCATTTCAGGGATATGTTTTGCAACCAAATCAGGATTGCCGCCATAACCGTTACAAGCGAGCACAATCGACGGCGCGGCAATGGCTTCAACCGAGCCATCAGGCCGACAACACCGTGCGCCAAGCGCCTGGCCAGACGCGGTCACAATGAGATCGGTAATTTGCAGATCCGTCACAATAGTTATGTCTTGTGCTTGAACAGCGACTTCAAGGCGATCAATCAATGCCGAGCCTGTAACTTCTGGCACCGCATGCATGCGGTGATTGCTATGCCCTGGATAGAGAAAATTATCGAGCACAATGAACGGGATTTTATGCTGTTCCGTTAGCCAATCAATGGTTTTTGGAATCTGGCTGACAACCCGCCTGACATGAACAGGATCAGCCTTGTTCTTGTTCTTGCCCATGATATCGCCATAGAACACATCAACATCATCAGTGATCGATTGACTAGCCTGTGCCCTGGTTCCAGCCGCCGGTATTAACCCAGATGAAAGCGCGGTGGAGCCAGAAAGCCGCGATTCACGCTCGGCAATGAGCACCGTCTTGCCAGCTTCATTCGCCGCTAATGCCGCCGTAAGTCCAGCCGCACCACCGCCAATAATCAACACGTCCACCTCGATTTCTGCATCGATCTTGGTGTCATTAATTACCGCAACCACTGGCTTATCCCTCCTCAAACCGCCTGATTGCCTCGGCAATGGTGATAACCTCGCCAACTGTTGCAAGAGATTGGATGGCAACATTATGTGTAGCGGCTGAAAAGGCCGCACATCCGTCGCTCAAGGTGATAGTCTGGAAATCACGCACATGCGCATCGCGAACGGTCGAGGCAACACCGCCATTGGTTACGATGCCGCAAACCATCAGTGTCTGTATCCCGGCACGGCTAAGAGCAAATTCCATCCGACTCTGGTAAAACGCTGAATAGGCGACCTTTTCTACTGTGATATCAGCAGGCTGCAAACTATCTACAAGCGAATGGCCCCAACCCGACGGGGTAAAATCACCTTTTGTCAAAAACGGCCGCAGCTTTTTAAGATGCGCCGAAATGAAGGGTTCACCATCACGCCCTGGCACAAGTGTAAATTGGGTTGAGACCACCCATCCACCCGCGGCACGCACGATATTTAAAAGCGGCAGTATTTTTTCAGGTAGTGCCGCAATGTCTGGATTGGTTGTTCCAGATCGGCCATAGGCTCCGTCGGGATGTAGAAAATCATTCTGCAAATCGACAATCAGGACAGCCGTACCTTTTGGATCAAAAACTGCGTCGTTCATATCTAACCTTCATTTGCTTGGATGATGACATTGCCCAAATTATCGACAGTGGCAATCAACCCTGGATCCACATAAATAGTCGCATCAGCTTGTACCAACAAAGCCGGCCCAGCAACCGCGGACCCCTCGGGCAAGCGTAACCGGTCATAAATTACCGTATCGTGCCACGCAGCATTGGCAAAGATTGGCTGCTCGGCAACCACGCATTCTGCGACAGTGTCGGCTCGCTCCCCCGCCGCTAGAATACCCAAATCAATCGCTGGACGGGCGCCAATAATGGAGAGACGCAAATTAAGAATCCGCACGGGGATATCGGCGAGCAACCCGCTGTAGGTTTTAAGATAAGTTGCCTCAAACGCCGCGCGGATCACATCAATGGTAAGCGCTGCCGTATTACCAGCTAACGGAACCGATACTGAATGCGTTTGACCAAGATACAACATGTCCAACTCAATAATACGATCGATCGATACCAGTTTTGCATTGGACTGCTGGACTGTCTTTGTTGACATGGCAGTGATCATCTCAATCATCTCGACAAGCGCGGTTTCATTGAGCGCATCGAGCATTACATTCATCGTGCGAACCTCATCATGGCGCAGGTCTGACATCACACATCCAAGGGCTGAATTAACGCCTGGATAGCGCGGCACAATTCCCGCCGCAAGACCAATATCCTGCATTAAAGCGCCTGCGTGAAGAGCACCGCCGCCGCCAAATGGCATCAGCGCAAACAGTTTTGGATCATGCCCCCGCTCAATCGAAACGAGTCTGATAGCACCCGCCATTTTGGCGTTAGCAACTTTGATGATAGCCTCAGCGGCCTCATAGACACCAAGTTTCAGTGGGACAGCAATCTTGATCTTGATTGCCTCGACCGCCGCGTCGATATCAAGCGCCTTCTTTTTATCGCCAATCGGGTTGCGCGCGTCAATCCGGCCCAAAACCAAATTCGCATCAGTTACCGTTGGTTGGGTATTACCAAGCCCATAGCAAACTGGTCCGGGATCAGATCCAGCACTCTGAGGGCCTATTTCCAGCAACCCTGTGTCGTCAATGTGGGCAATAGAGCCCCCGCCCGCGCCAATAGTATTCATTTCGATCATGGGCGTACGCACAACCATGCCAAAATCAATGCTAGCCTGTGCAGTTAGCATATTCTGCCCATCGGCAATCAGCGAAACGTCAAACGAAGTGCCGCCCATATCACCGGTGATCACATTATTAAATCCTGCCGCACCAGCAATCTGCCGCGCCGCAACGACACCGGCCGCCGGGCCAGATAAAGCCGTTCTAACAGGCAGAGATTTGGCCGTTTGCACCGACATTACACCGCCGTTGGATTGCACAATCAGGATTTCAGCGTCTGATTTTTCATTGGCAATCCTGTTTTCCAATCGCGCCAAATAATTTGCCACCACAGGCTGTAGATAGGCGTTTAAGGTTGCCGTTGAACACCGCTCAAACTCCCTAATTTCGGGCAGGATCTCCGTAGCAACACTCACATATTCATTTGGCCATACCGCCCGCAAAGCCTTTGCGGCATTGGCTTCATTTGTAGCGTTGGCATAGCCATTGATGAAAAATAGGCAGACCGATTCACATCCCTGATCGAGCAATTTCTGGGCAGTTTTGGCAATGTCTTCGCCGTCCACCACCGTCACAATAGTGCCATCAGCGAGCGTGCGCTCGGCTACTTCAAGACGGCTTTGGCGCTCTACTACAGGGGTAAATTGTCCCCATAGGCCCCATGTTGTGGGGCGGTCGCGGCGGCGCATTTCTAGCACATCCCGAAAACCAGCCGTGGTAATGATACCGGCCTTTGCCCCTTTGCGCTCGAGCAATGCATTGGTGGCAACTGTGGTACCATGAATGATTGTTGACACGGCTTGCAAATCATCAGCAGCGCCGGTAATACCCTCAAGGAAGCCGGCTGACTGATCGCCTTTAGTTGACGGAACTTTGGCCACAGTCACCTTTCCCGTGGCTTCATCAAGGGCGAAAACATCGGTGAAAGTGCCGCCAACATCGACCCCAATTACAACAGATTTATTCATTTTTTGTTCTCGTCACATATCCTTGGGCAATATCATATTCATGGCGCAATGCAGTGCGTTCTCTCGCATCGCCATAGCCACCACCACCTGGCGTTTCCAGACGAACCCGTTGGCCCTTTTTCAACGACACACCGGTGATCTTTGACACAAGTTCAGGCGATTTTTTACCATCTTTGGCGTCCAGATCATCACAGTCATAAAAGAATTTATTGGTGGCGCCTGGCCCGCCACCAACAACGCCCTTTGGCGGGTATTTTCCACGCTCACCAAACAGAAATGCGGTAGCGTTTTCTTCTAGCAATTCGATTTCATAAATGGCACCAAGACCGCCTCGATGGCTGCCTTCACCACCGGAATCTGGACGCAACGCCCATTGAGTGAAGGCCACTGGATACGCCGCTTCAAGGATCTCCAAAGGCGGAATTGTCGCGGTCGAGATTGGTGCATTGCCGTGATTAAGACCATCGCCCTCTGGATGACCACCATGGCCGCCACCAAAGAACGAGAACATCACCCAACGCGCACCATTCTCGCGGTACCCGGCTATCGATAAAGCATTAATCGTCCCATAGGCACAACCATTTACCCGCTCAGGCGCGATATGCTCAAACGCCTGAAACATCGCGTCAATCAACCGCAAAATCGTCTCGGTATAACCGCCAACTGGCTTGGGTGCGCGCACGTTCAAAAAGCTCCCTTGAGGGATAATGAAATCAACCGGCTTTAGAACACCTGCATTCGCTGGAACATCGGTGAATAAATGTTTAAGCGCTACATACACCGCGGCAATTGTTGTCGCCCGTGAAATGTTAACCGGACCGGCGCAGGCAGGGCTTGACCGGCTAAAATCCAAAGTCAATTTATCATTCTTGATAGTCATATCGATGGCAAGTTTAAGCGGCACATCGCTAACCCCGTCATTATCAAGATAATCCTCGACCGAAATGGTGCCGTCAGGCAGCGCAATCAGGTGGTCGCGCATCATTCGATCCGCCCGAGCCCGCAACCGGCCTAAAGCGTCAGATACCTTTTGCTCACTATATTCTTCCAGAAGTTCATGCAAACGCTCCTCACCTAGATCGAGCGCATTAATTTGGCCGTTCAAATCGCCATAGAGAGAGTTAGGAAGTCGCGAATTGGCCGACAGAATATTGACAATATCAGACTTTAGAACACCTGCATCGAATAGCTTAACCGGCGGGATTAACATGCCCTCTTGGAAGGATTCGGTGGCTTCGGGGTTGTAATTTCCGGGCACATTGCCGCCCACATCGTGCCAATGTCCAACAGATGCCAGATAACAGAACACTTCACCATCACGATAAATCGGCTTTACCAACCGAAAGTCGGACAGGTGGGTACCGCCTTCATAAGGGTCATTAAAGATAAATACATCGCCCGGTTGTAACCCTCCTTCGCGTTCTACCTTGTCGATAACCGCCTTTACCGCAAAGGCCATAACACCCACAAAAATAGGCAAGCCAGATTTACCCTGAACCAATGTTTCACCAGTTTTAGCGTCGTATATTCCATGGCTAGCATCATGCGCTTCGGCAATAATGGGATTGAAAGCCGATCGAAAGAGAGTCGCATCCATTTCGTCGGCGATCTGTTCAAGGCGCCCCTTTAGAATGGCAAGGGTAACGGGATCTATCTTAACTTCGGTCATAAATTAACGATCCATCTAATAAAATTCAAAAATTTAAGCAACAGCTAGGTTTGGTCAGTTTTTATCTTGGTATTTAACCCCCAAATTAAGTAGCTCATTAGTATCAATGATATCATTCAAGCCATTAAAATCATACATTTTTTTGGAAAACTTGGTGTTATTTCCATTGGTTAGCAATTGCCCAAAGTAATCGGTTAGATGGTGGGCAATGGCCCGTACCGCACCCCCCGGGAAAATGACAATTTTATAACCAATCTCGGCCAGATCGTCGGTTGATTGGATCGGCGTTTTACCACCCTCAACCATGTTCGCCAAAAGCGGGATACGCCCAGCAAAATGAGCCGTTAGCTGTTTCATTTCATCCAGAGATTGCGGGGCTTCGATAAACATAATATCAGCCCCCACCTCGTAATAAGCCTCTGCCCGGTCCACCGCCGCCGAAAGCCCCTCGACCGCTCGGGCATCGGTGCGCGCTATGATCAGCATGTCTTGACTGGTTCGGGCATCGAGCGCCGCCTTAATTTTGCCGACCATCTCTGTCTTTGAAATGAGTGTCTTGCCGTCGAGGTGACCACAGCGCTTTGGAAAGGCCTGATCTTCTAATTGAATGGCCGCCGCACCCGACCGTTCAAAACTCCGCACCGTGCGTTGGACGTTGAGTGCGTTGCCAAAGCCATTATCCCCATCAACAATCACCGGCGTCTCTATGCGATCAGTAATGGCGGCAAGAGTATCATTTACCTCAGAAACCGAGACCAATCCCAAATCCGAAATACCAAAGCGCGTATAAGCGAGACTAGCACCAGAAAGATAGACCGCCTTGGCCCCTGCTTTGGTTGCAATCAATCCAGATAAGCTATCGTAAATTCCAGGGGCAAGAAGCAAATTGGGCTCCGCCAGTAAGGCAGGTAAATTCATTATCTTTCCCTTCCGTCTGCATCCGCCAAAAAGCGTTTTTCAAGATGCGGAACCAATCCACCATCAAGTATCATTTTTCGCAAAAATTGGGGAAGTGGCTCAAGCTCAATGGTCACGCCATGATCGGCTAAAACCAGTTCGGCAGTGTCAAAAGTAAACCGCACTGAAGCCCCGTCTTCAAGTTTGGGATGGGCGAATGTCGCGGGTGATATGGTAAAGACTGGCAACCCCAAATTTATTGCATTTCGGTAAAAGATGCCCGCAAAGCTTAGCGCAACAACAGCCTTGATTCCAAGGAATTTCAGGACTTCTGCAGCCTGTTCCCGCGAAGATCCAACGCCCATATTCTCGCCGGTCATCATGATGTCCCCAGCCTTTACATTTGATGCAAATTCGGGCCTGACA
>MDTG01421561.1_pt1 | contig 10806 bp, 5 predicted proteins | sample 811421 | NCBI WGS metagenome assembly MDTG01 (sample SAMN05326645, study PRJNA326480) | marine metagenome | isolation source: seawater | place: Pacific Ocean: South East | collected 2011 | reverse complement strand
TGGGACAGAAAAGGACCGTAGTCGGAATTTCTGTCACAATACCCTTTCCCGGGCATGGACGGGAGGTGTCGGGGAGCCCTCCCTTCTGGGTGGCGGTAGCGACAGGAAGGGTTGTGTCTTCAGGGAGCGGAAGCAGGGAGCGGGGGAGGCGCGTCAGAGGGCCGCACCCGCTTCCCATTCAGCATGGTTCCGATGAAGGAGTAGCGCACGAGGTAGCGATAGCTGATCAGAAGCAGGGAAAAGGTGATGGCGATGATGAGGGAGAACTTGAGAGGACCGGGCAGTGGAATGGTGGAAACAAGGATTTGCAGGACGAGGACGAGAGGGAGGTGGGCGAGGTAGATCCAGTAGGAGGCATCAGAGACGTAGCGGAGGCGGGGGCTTTCCCTGGCAAAGAAGCGGCGGAAAACTCCTAGGAAACCGAAGACCATGAGCCAGGCGTAGAGGGTGGCAGAGAAGCTGAAGGCCCAGCGCGAGAGGCCGCTGGGACGCTCTTCAAAGAGGTGGAATCCGTAGAGAAAGAGCGGGACTGCGAGCAGGAAAAAAAGTGGCCACCAGCGCCCGAGTTTTTCCTCGAACTCGCGGCGCCCGTAGCAGATAGCCCCGAAGCCGAAAAAGACAAGGTAGTAGAAGAGCTTGGGAGGCCACGGGAGCAGGCCCATGGCGGTGTCGGCTCCGAAGGATTGATGCTGAAAATACTGCGCGAGGGCAGTCAGCGGGACAAGGTAGAGAAGACATGTGGGGGCTGAAAGGAGCCAGCCAGGAGGAGATGGAATTTTCAGGCCGGTGACGAGCAGGGACACCAGCACAAAGATGGCAACGAGCATGAGCAGGTAGTAGAGGAACCACAGGTGAAAGGTGAGCGGGAACATGGCCCCGACCCGGTAGAGCTGGACCAGAGCGTTGCCCTGCACCGTGGCGCCCTCTTCCCTAAGGTACGCAACAACCACCTTGCGTCCGGCCATCACCTCCTCTCGCGTTGCCTCGACCCTGAGTAATTTCGAGACGGTTTCGACGAGCTCCCAGTCTATCCGGGCGCTGTCAAGTGGCGCCCTCCCTTCAATCGAGACAAAATTGACGTCTGCCCCATAGTCTACCAGAAGTCTGGCATGGTCAATTCGACCGTAGAAGGCTGCAGCATGAAGCGCGGTATTGCCTCGGCCGTCGATATTGTCCGGGTCGGCGCCACCGGCGAGCAGAATCTCGGTGCAGGCGGGTTGGTCAGCGAGAACGGCCCAGTGGAGGGCGGGAATATCATACGGATCCTTGGCATCAGGATCGATACCCCGGGCAAGGATGGTGCGGAGTTTTGTGGTGTCCCCAGACCGGATGGAGAGCCAGAGGTCCGGAACCTCCTCGGTTTTTGAATTGGACTCTGAGTCGGGTTCTGAGTCGCTTTCATAAGCCTGCAGGGCCCTTTGGTTATTGATATGTTCCCCGGCGAGCGAGATCACGAAGGTGAGGGGCACGAATGCAAACCAGCCGACGACAAGGGGAAGGAGAATGCGTTGGAGTCTGTGAATAATTAGTTCTCCGAGTCCGCGGCGCCGCCAGAGCATGGTGGTGAAGTATCCGCTGACGAGAAAGAAAAGGGGCAGGCGGAAGCCATGAATGGCGAAGCCAGCGGTCCCGTAAAAATCATGCTGTTGGACGTCCTGGGCAGGCCAGAACGGGTTGTGCCAGAAGGACAGAAGGCCATGCAGGACGATCCCGAGGAGCATGGCGGTTCCTCTCAGGGCATCCAGATGGTGGTAGCGTGGGGGGGTGCTCGGCACGCGGGAGTAGTGATTCAAGAAAAGGGCCGAGGGAAGAAAGAAACCGCAAAGGAGTAGGAACGCAGGTTGGAAGCTTGAGTCGCCTGGCACGGTGGGTTGTGTTGCAGGCATGCATAGGAATTTTTGTGCGATCTTATTCGGCCTGGTGGCCTGCCCGGCTAGCGGGGCGGGTGAGCAATATGTTCTTGAGGAGAATCTCGCTTACCGCGACGAGACCTCACCCGGGTGGGATGCTTACATGAAGGAGCGCTGTCTGCTGGACCTCTACCGGCCGAGGGACCGGAAGGGCTTTTCCACTGTAGTCTGGTTTCACGGTGGGGGCCTGCGCGGTGGGGAAAAGTCCATTCCGGTGCAGTTGCAGCAACAGGGAATTGCGGTGGTGGCGGTTAACTACCGAATCTTTCCAAGGGTCAAGTGCCCGGCCTACATCGAAGATGCGGCTGCGGCGGTGGCGTGGACCTTCCGTAATATCGCACGCCATGGAGGCGACGTAAGACGAATCTATGTGGCAGGGCATTCGGCTGGAGGCTACCTGACCAGCATGCTGGGTCTCGACAGGAGCTACCTGGCAGCCCACGGGGTTGATGCCAATCGTATTGCGGCCCTGGTTCCGTTCAGTGGCCATACTATCACTCATTTCACACCCCGGGAAGAACGCGGAATACCACGAACTCGTGCGGTGATCGATCAATTCGCCCCGCTGTTTCACGTCCGGGCGGACGCCCCCCCCATGGTCCTGATTACAGGAGACCGGGAGCTTGAAATGCTGGGAAGGTATGAGGAGAACGCCTATCTCTGGCGAATGATGAGGGTGACGGGGCATGACCATACCGAGTTATACGAGCTGGGGGGCTTCAACCATGGCGGAATGGCTGCCCCGGCCTTCGGAATACTTCTTAACGTGTTGAAGAGGAGGTAAGCAGGTGACTCGTGGCCGGGACGGTCATCCCATGAGAGGACAGGGCGTCTCCGGGCTGCTGCGGGCAATTTCTTGTCGCCTGTGCCAGGGACCGTTAACGTCGGGCTTGTGAAGCTTCGACGTTACTTCGCAATGACGGTTGTGCTTGCGGCTGCCCCGGGGGCAGGGCAGGCAGAGCTGGAATTGAAAAGAGGCGACGTGGTTGCGTTCGTCGGGGGAACGGACCTGGTCAGGATGCAGCAGGCAGGACGCCTCGAGGCGGCCCTGACCTCGCGGTGGAGGGAGGCGGCGCCCCGGTTCCGCGATTTTGCCTGGGACGGAGATACGGTCTATCACCAGAGCGCTGAACGGGAACGCTGGCGACAGGAGGCCTTTGGGAAGTGGGACGCGCAGCTGAAGCGAGCCGGGGCTACGGTGATAGTCGTCCAGTTCGGGAAGATGGAATCTTTGGATGGAGTGAACCGGGTGGAGGAATTCATTGCGGCCTACGGTAAGCTTCTCGACAAATTGGGTGAGGGGCGCCGGGCGGTCTTGCTTGAGCCCTCTCCCTTTGAGTGGACGAGCGTGGCTGGGAGGGCCGAGTTGCCGGCCTACGTGGAAGCGGTTCGCCAATTAGCGGTCAAGCGGGGCATCCCCTTCGTAACGGGTGATCCAGGGGACATGGTAGGCGGTTTCATCCGGGGTCTGACGGGGAGGGCTGAGCCGCAGGGGGAGTCCTACCGCTTGATGTGCAGGACGGTGAGTGAGAAGCATCGCCTCTGGTGTGAATACTGGAGGCCGGCCAACTGGAAGTGTATTTTCGGAGATGACAGCAGGCGGATCTTTGCCAAGGCCTCCCATGGACTGCCCTCGATTCAGGAAGAGTGGGCGACCTATCCGAAGCTGATCGCCGAGGTTGAGGAAGCCATCCTGGCAGGTAAGCCCTGGACGCCGCCAGCAGCTCCCAAGCTCACCGGTTCGAGGGAGGCCAACGTGGCCAGGGAATTGTCTGCCTTCGAGGTCCTGGAAGGTTTTGAGGTGAACCTTTTTGCCGATGAATCCCACGGGGTTCGTAATCCGCTCTCGGTCCGCTGGGACGCGAGTGGCCGGATGTATGTCGCGTGCTCGGATGTTTATCCCCAGATTGAAGCAGGGGTCAGGGGGTATGACCGGGTTATCGCCCTGCGCGACACGAACCACGATGGCAAGGCTGATGAATCCACGGTGTTCGCTGATGGTCTGCTGATTCCAACCGGAATGGAAGTGGGCCCGGACCGGGTCTATATCGGTCAGGGGCCGGAGTTGCTCACCCTGCGTGATACCACTGGTGATGGAGTGGCCGACGAACGCGTCGTACTTTTGACGGGGTTCGGGAATGGTGACTCTCATCAGACCAGTAACTCCTTCGTCTGGAGCCCGGGTGGGGAACTCTGGTGGTGCCAGGGTGACGGGATCGAATCCCGGGTGGAAACTCCCTTCGGCGTCTCTTCACTGTTTCAGGCAGGGGTTTATCGTCTGCGACCGAACGAACTGCGGCTCGATCCTCTCCTTGATGATTTCATGGGGCCCGGGAACCCGTGGGGCATCGCCTTTGATGATTACGGGCAGTCCTTCGTGATCGATGGGGCTGGTGGGGTTTCCTACCTGACCCCGGCCTCTATCCCTGCCAAGCGACGTCTCCGCTTGCCGAGGATCGGAAACCCCGGAGGCTACTGCGGGATCGAATGCCTTGGGGCGGGTAACCTGCCGGACGGGATGCAGGGCCAGTTTGTCATCGGGGACTACAAGAAGAACCAGGTGAGTCGTTTCAAGACCCGGGAGGACGGGGCTGGTTTCAAGTTGGAATGGAAGAGTCCGCTTCTGAAATCAAAACACCGGAATTTCAGGCCCATTGATGTCAAGATGGGACCCGACGGTGCGATTTACGTGGTCGACTGGTACAACCCAATCACCTGTCACCAGGATGATTTCTACCGTCATCCCGAGCGCGACAAGACTCACGGCCGGATCTGGCGGGTGACTCCAAAGAAGGGAGTGGTCGAGCCGCCGTCCCTGCTGGACGCCAAGCTGGCGGAATTACTGGAGGGCCTCAAGTCCCCCGAGCGCTGGACCCGGCTCAAGGCCAAGCAGGTTCTTGTCAGCCGCGAGGCTGTGGAGGTGCGGACTGCTGTCAGGAAATGGACTGCAGCCCTTGGGAGTTCGGAAGATGGACGTCACCTCCTCGAGGCAGTCAGCGCCCTGGAGTGGTTGGAGCAACCGGATCAGGTTGTCCTGAAGAGGCTGCTTGGTTCTCCGGATCACCGGGCGAGGGCTTATGGGGCGAGGGTGGCGGGGCGCTGGAGCGACCGACTGGAGGACGCTCACGAGCTGCTGGTCGCAGCGGCCCGCGACTCCCATCCCTTGGTCCGGATGGAAGCGGTCCTCGCAGCGGGGCAATCCTTGGAGGCAGAATCGGTTCTCGTTTCCGCTGCTGCTGCCGAGTCGAAGCTTGATCGCTGGATCGAATATGCGTTTTCGCAGGCAGTTCATCACAGCAAACGCCACTGGTTACCTGCCCTGCGAACTGGAAAGCTGGATTTCGCCGGGGCCCGGCGGGGCCTGGCAGCAGTCCTGGGTTCCTCGGGTTCCAAGGGGGTTCTGGATGAGATCCGGACTATCCTCAAAGCGGGGGAAGTGGAGGGGGATGCTCGGAACGCCCTCGCCCTCGCCCTCGTGGCGGTTGGGGAGGAAGAGGATCTACGCATGATCCTGAATTCGGACCAGTGCGGGGCGAGTCTCCTCAGAGTCCTGAAGGACCGGGAACGTCCCAATTTTGATATCATGCCTCCGCTGGGCCGTGCCTTGTTGCATTCCGATCCGGAAGGACGAATAGCGGCGGTAGAGCTGGCTGCTCACTGGGCGGTAAGGGAGCTTTACCGTCCTATTCTCAAGATCGCAAAGGACGCCAAGGGTGACCCTGGTCTGCGCGATGCCGCGTTAAGGGCTCTTGGTTTCCTTGGAGGGAAGGAGACGGTGGCCATCCTCAAGTCCCATGTCGGAACACCGGGCAGGGTGCAGTCGGCTGCCTTGGCGGCAATCCTGCAGCTGGATCCTGAAGAGGCGGCCCAGAGTGCAGCCTTGGTCCTGCGGAAGCTGGAGGACGGGGAGAAGATTGCTGCCATCTTCAGTGATTTTGCCCGCCGGGAGGGCGCTCCTGCACTGCTGGCCCGGCAACTGGGTTCAGAAAACCTGGAGGAAGAGCAGGCCGAGAGGTTACGGCAGGCCTGGGTAGCCACGGGGTTCGTAGACCGGGATCTGGGGGACGCCCTCGACAGAATCTCGGGCTTGAATACCGGAAAGGAATATGATGCCGGGCGTGTGAGAAAGCTAGTGACGGCAGCGGAGCGGGGGAATTCTGGTAAGGGAGCAGAGTTGTTCCACTCGTCGCAGGCCGGTTGCTTTGCGTGCCATCGCGTCGGGGGAAAGGGGGGCGGGGTCATTGGGCCGGACCTCAGTGCGGTTGGCAGCGGGTTGCTGCCGGATCGCATTGTAACGGAGGTGCTCTGGCCGCGACAGCAGGTCAAGGAGGGCTATGCGCTCAGCCGGATCATTACCACGAATGGGCAGGTCCAGCAGGGCTATGTCCAGGCCAGCCGGGATGAAGATCTTCTCCTGCTGAGGGACTTCACTACCAGCGACCTTCACGAAATTCCCCGTAGCAGGATTGCCAGGCAGGAAGACATAGGAAGCCTCATGCCTCCAACTGCCCAGGACTTCACGGAAGAAGAGCTGGCGGATCTGTTTGCCTATCTTTTCTCGCTCAACGGGGAAGAGTAAGGAGGTCCATCCCGGAAGAATGAAAAATCTTTGCTCCGGACGCTTTGAGTGCCCGGCATCGGGAGAATCACACCGGGGCTACAGTTCTGGCTTGTCATGGGGTATCTCCCGGCGTAACGCCCCGGGTATTCACGAGGCGGAGATATTGAGAATAATCGTTCCTTTTGGCCCGTCCTATCAGATGTTCAAATCAAGACTGACAATATGAAGTTTCTCATAAAGATGAAGACGGGCCCTGCGAAGGCTACCGCGGTGACCAAGGCGCCCATGGCGTTGGCTGCAGTGTTTTTTGCACTGGCAGGCAATGCAACAGCTGAGGAAGGCTGGTTGGTTAGTTTTGAAAAAGCCAAAGAACAGGCAGCCAAGGAAGGGAAGCCTATCTTGATGGAATTCACCGGATCAGACTGGTGTCCACCCTGTAAGGCTCTTCACAAGAACGTCTTGGTAAAGGACGTCTTCAAAGAAGAGATGCCAAAGCATTTCGTATTACTAAAGCTGGATAACCCCCGCGATAAGTCCAAGCAAACACCTGAAGAAATAGAGCAGTACAAAAAACTGTCGAAGGATTACAAAATCACCGGGGTTCCAAGTATTCTGCTTGCTGACACCGGGGGCACGGTTTTCTACCGAACCTCAGGGTATAGCGGCCAGACAGCAAAGGTCTGGGTTGATGAGATGGTATCCAAGACAGCTATTCCAGATGCACTTGAAGATGCCAATGCGGCCGAGGGCTTGGAGCGCGCCAAACTTCTGGATAAGGCTCTGGGTCTGATGGGGACTGACGCAGCCATCCAACGAAAAGGAGATATAAAAGAGATCATTACTCTTGATTCGAAAAATGAGGCCGGCCTCAAGGCCAAGTATGAAGACATCATGGTGGCAACCGAGATAAAGGATTCCTTACAGGCCATCATGAATGAAAATCGCGGCGCAAAACCCGAGGATGTGATGGTTAAGATTGATGAACTCATCGAAGAGAAATCTCCCAAGGGTGAGGCTCTTCAAGAGGTGCTGTTCATGAAATCCAATTTATACTTTCGCGCCAAGAAAATGGAAGAGGCCGAAGCGTCACTGCGGGAAGCCATGGAGGTTGCTCCTGATTCCAAGACCGGGAAGCGCATTCCTGGTATTTTGGAACGATTCTTCTCAAAAAAGAAAGAGGATTAGGAAAATCGGGCAGCTGACAAGGTTAAGCCAGAAGGCCGCCCCGTAGTGGCTCGATACCAAGCCGAGGAGGACTTCCGAAAACACAAAGAAAGTCGCAGCGTTCAACAGGCGCATCACGAAGGTGAAGACTGCGTCCAGATCCTTTCCGTGATTCGGTCTGGTCTAGCCCCGGACTATCCATGGGCAAGGCTGCGCGGGTCACCGGTGATCATGGCCCCCTTGGGGTGTTCGACCTTGGGCTCTTCCATTCCGCGGCGGCACCAACCGGGCGGGACGCCGGGTCGCATGGAAAGGTGATTTGTGCGTGCCGGCCGCGAATTAGGGCTTTCCGAGATGTTGCTGGTACGTCTTCATCGGCGCCGAATAGAACCACTCATGAAAACGATCACTCCATTTTCAACCATCGCTGTGGCAGTTCTCGCCTGGTCTGCCCTTGCTCCGCTTAACGGAGCTGACAATAACAAGGTATGGACGGATGCCGGGAAAGCGGCGCAGGAGGATCCGGACTTCGGAATTCAGGGTGAGTATGCGGCGAAGGGCGTTGGGGCCCAGGTTATCGCGTTGGGCAATGGGCATTTCCATGCCGTCCTCTACCCGGGCGGACTGCCAGGTGCAGGATGGGACGGCAAGGGGAAGAGTCTCCTGGACGGGAAGCGGGATGGTGACAACGCCGCCTTTGTCCCGGCTGCCGGGAAGAAGCGTTACATGGCCGGCGGTGGCACTCAGTTCAGCGCTACCCGGAAGTTTCCACCGGAGGGGCACAAGCCGTTCAGCGGCGAGATTTCCAAGGGAGTATTTACCGTGAAGGCCGAGGGGGGCAAAGGGGTGGCCCTGAAGAGAGTGGACCGTAAGAGCCCCACCCTCGGGGCCAAGCCTCCCGAAGGAGCCGTCGTTCTTTTCGACGGAAGCAACGTCGATCACTGGAAGAATGGAAAGATCACGGACAGCCTCCTCGGGGCCACCAACGCAATCAGTACGAAGCTTTTCCGGGACTGCACAATTCACGTCGAGTTTCGGACGCCCTACCGTCCTCATTCCCGTTCCCAGGGGCGCGGTAACAGCGGGGTCTACTACCAGGGACGCTGGGAAACGCAGGTTCTCGACTCGTTCGGCCTGGAGGGGCTCATGAACGAATGCGGTGGAATCTATTCGATTGCTCCTGCCAAGTTGAACATGTGCCTGCCTCCGCTGAGTTGGCAGACCTATGATGTGGAGTATACCCATGCCAAGTTTGATGAGGACGGCAAACGGACGGCGTGGCCGCGCATGACGGTCAGGCTCAACGGGGTGGTGGTCCACGAGGACCAGGAAATGGGCAAGACGCATACGACGGCCGCGCCCGTGCATGGCCCGCTCAAACCGGATGTCGGTGGTCCGATTTTTCTCCAGAACCACGGAAACCCGGTCTTCTATCGGAACATCTGGGTTCTGCCGAGGCAATGAGGAAGACGGGGCTCGAAAGATGACCGGCCCCGGCGCAGCCCCTGTTGCCGGCACACCCTGCTGCTCATTGAGGAGCTGAGAACCGGTGGCCCCGTTCTCCGGACGGAGAGGAATTCTTGTCTCCAAGAGTTCCTTCAACGGCGCGCGGTGGATCTCTTGGATGCCGCGCCTCCCGCGCAAATTTGAGCATCGGTGCCGGTTGCGAGGAACGCAGGATGCAGGGAAGCAGCTTCCTGCAGGCGTTGGGGGAACCTGCGCCCGGAATGTTCTTTGAATAGCAGGGTAATTGAGGGAGAATACCGGTGTTCCACCCTTCATGAGACAAGTTGCGCTTGCAGCGCTCCCGCTGCACTCCCTGGCCGCATATGGCGCGGATGGCCTGCTGGGATACTACAGGCAGCCCGCGCTGCATGGGGACACGGTGGTGTTCTATGCCGAGAGTGATCTGTGGAAGGTTTCTGTCGAGGGTGGCACTGCGCAGCGCCTGACCACTCATCTGGAGCGGGAACGTTATCCCTGCATTTCTCCCGACGGGAAAAAGGTTGCCTTTACCGCCTCTTATGACGGGACGCACGAGATTTATCTCATGCCCCTGGCAGGGGGGAGACCTACGCGCCTGACCTACGAAGGAGTCAGTGGGCGCCGGGGCCCCCGGGCGGCCTCCTGGAGATCCAATACGGAACTCGTCTATGCAACATGGTATTACGCGCGGCGCGATACGCATCAGCTTGCAGTGCTCGATATCGAGAGCGGTAAGCGCCGGGTAGTTCCTCTCGAGCAGGCCAGTGATGGTGAATTCGCGGAGGACGGCAGGACGCTCTTCTTCACGAGGCTGCCACGGCAGGGAAGTTTCGCTAAACGTTATCGGGGAGGGTTGATTGAGAATCTCTGGCGCTACCGGGAGGGAGGAGGTGAAGCCGTGCCTCTCACCGCAGATTTTGATGGGACGAGCCGGGCACCGATGTGGTGGAAGGGGCGCGTTTTTTTCGCAAGCGACCGGGACGGGACGATGAACCTCTGGTCGATGGACCACGAGGGGAAAAGGCTCAAGCAGCACACCCATTTCTCGGGATGGGACCTGCTCGAGCCGTCGATGCATGCAGGCCGCATCGTGTTTCGCAACCGGGCAGACATCTGGGTCTACGATGCGAATAAGGAGGTCGCACGCAAGCTCGACATCCGTCTCGCGTCTGACTTCGACCAGAAGAGGGAACGGTGGATCAGCAATCCGCTTTCCTATCTGAACTCGTGGTTTCTTTCCCACGATGGCAAGAGCCTCGCACTGACTGTCCGGGGTCGAGGATACGTAATACCGGTCCGTCCGGGGCGGGTCATCGAGTTGAAACAAAAGACACCCAGCCGGACCCGTGACCTGCGGTTCCTGCCGGGGACGAGGGACCTACTCTACCTGTCCGACCAGAGCGGGGAGATGGAGTTCTGGCGGCAATCAGCGGATGGACTCGGTGAACCCGAGCAGATCACCTCCAGAGGAAAGACAATGCGCCACGACGGCATTCCTTCCCCGGACGGCAAACTGCTCGCCCATACGGATCGCAACCAGGTGTTGTGGATGCGTGAGCTGGCGACCGGGAAAGAGTGGGAGGTAGCGCGCTCCAGCGAAGGTAATGAGTGGGACTATATTGATCTTAGCTGGTCGCCGGACAGTCGGTGGATTGCCTTTGTCGATTCGATGGAAAATCAGACCCG
>MDTG01415737.1_pt1 | contig 10806 bp, 9 predicted proteins | sample 811421 | NCBI WGS metagenome assembly MDTG01 (sample SAMN05326645, study PRJNA326480) | marine metagenome | isolation source: seawater | place: Pacific Ocean: South East | collected 2011 | reverse complement strand
TACTGTTACATATCTTGTTCCTGGGGAAACAGGTAAAAAATACCCTTGAGGGATAATAATTGACAATATCTCGTCAAAAGAGGTTCCGCCTTGGGCAGTTATCTCATTTTTATTTTTATCAATTTTGACTGAATTAAAATTTTTTAAAAATATAACTGTCTCTTTATCAAGTTGTGCAGAATCTCCATAAGCTCTACCGAGACCCCTAGTAATCAAACTTTGTTTTCTTGCATCTTGAATCTTTTCTTTTATTTGCTCCTCGCTTAAAGGTTCAAATATATTGACTTTTGCATAAGAATTTCTCCCCCAGCCACATATTACTTGGTTTTCATTAATCATTTTAAATTTATAATCTTGATGCAAACTTACTTGGCAAATTTTTAACCATTAACATAATTAGTTTCCACCACCATGGTAGATACTCAATTCCCCTTTTGTAGGGATTTCTCAATAACATCTTTGCAACTTTATGAGGCTTAACACAAAGAATTGCTGGCACTTTTCCAATTGTCATATGAGTATAGATATAGCCAGCTTTAATTATTCTTATTGAAAAAGGTTTACCATGGCATTTAAGCAGCAATCCCTCACAAAATATTTGGAGACCAGCTTTCGCTGCGCCATAAAAATAATTAGAAGGTCTTCCTCTATCTGCAGCTACCGAAGTGAATACCCAAATGCTACGTTTTTGTTTGATTCTTTCAGGAGAAGCAATAGAATTTATCCAAGGAATTATTCCTGTGAAATTTGAATTTATGATTTTTTGGGATTCCTCATAATTAGTACTTGCAAGATCAACATTACCTAAATATCCTGCTGTAATTAGATACAAATCAAAATCATCTACTTTATAAAAACTTTTATCATCAAAGCCTGGAAAATATGTTAGTTCTAAAATTTTTTCTTCAACTTCTACACTAAAAGTTTTCTTTAAATAATTTGAGAATTTTTTAATTTTTGCTTCATTTCTAGAAATCAAATAAAATTTTTTGCAACTTTTTTTTGCCAGTTCAATACAAATCGATACTGCCACTTCGCTATTAGCTCCTAATACCCAGACACTATTGATTGACTTATTTTTCCCAACAAACATTTAAAAGAGTTTTGTTAAATATTAATAATTAACATTAGCATTAATTTTTCTTTATTTAAAAAATATTTTAAGCAATAAAGTAAGTCTATTATTTGTATTTTAATTTTTTAATCTAATTACAAATAAACATATGACCCCCAAAAAGGTGGCAAACCAAATCGTCATGAGTCTTATTAATATTGCTACAGAAGAAGAGATCTCCAGTGGTAGGCCTTGGAAAGATAAAAAGCTTATTAATGAAAATTCCGTGCTGCCAACACCACCAGGAATCATTGATAAAACACCAATAACTCCAGAAATTGTATGTGCAATAGTACTTTCTATAAAAGTGATGTTATAGTCGCCAATCTCTTTTATCAATAACCAAAGACTTAAACCTTCCAATCCCCAAGAAAAAACTCCTAGAGGAACTGTCAATAAAAATAATTTTGAAGAAAAAAGTATTTTTAATGAAATTATTAATTCTTTTGAATTTTTTAAGAAATTACTATTTAATAAAATTCTTAAAATTTTGAAAATTTTCCTCCTGAATAAGAAAATTATTAAAAATAAAAATATTAAAAAAGGAAAATAATTAGTAAATTTTTCTAAAAGATTAAACTCTTGAAAAAGATAAAAATTTTTAATTATTTTTAAATTTAGAAAAAATATAATAAAAACTGAAATAACATCAATAATACGTTCAAAAATAATCGCAGCAAAAGTTTTAGAAATAGATGTTCCAAATTCCTTTTTTAGTAAAAAAGCTCTGACTCCTTCCCCCGCTTTTCCTGGAGTAGCAGTAAAAGTATAAGAACCCATCCAGTTTAAAAAATCATCTAAAATAGGTATCGATTTTTCAAGTTTTGAAAAAATCAATCTCCACCTTATGAATCTCAAAAAATAGCCTAACAATATTAGAGAAATTCCTTTAAAAATTATTGAATAGAATTTATTTAAAATATAAAAAACATTATTGTTATTAAAAATATTAAAAAAACCATAACCCAAAAATGTTAATCCCATAATTATTAACAAAGTTTTTAAGGGATATTGTGGATAAAATTTTTTTTGATTTGTAAAATTTCGAAAATGAGGAATTAATGAATTTTCTAATAATTCCTTATCTCCAATACTATTCCCGTATGCTTCATATTCAAAAGTATCAATTGGACCCTTTAACATTATTAGTTCATATAATTTATTCTTCCCTTTGCAATTCTTACCCGATATCAAAGGTAGCCAAGATCCATCTTTTTTATATAGTTTAGTAGAAATTAACTCAATTTCTAAATATTCAGCTAAAGGAGATAACAGCATATCAAAAGAAGCAGAACAGAGAATAATTTCATCCCCATTATTTTTATGATAATTAATTCTCTCGAAGGCTTCTTTTCTTATATCTTGTATTAAAGTTTTCAAAAACCAATTTTTATTACCTTTCTTTTCTTCTTCATTAAATTTCTCACAAATTTTAAATGATTTAACAAATTCCTCCTTTATTTTCTCATCAGAGATTAATTTTAATTTCCAAGGAATAATCAAAGGGATGAACCATATTGTAGACATAAAAAATCCTAAAATTGATCTTGATTTTCTAGCAGCTAAAATTAATGAATCGTTCTTTAATAAAGTCCCATCTACATCGAATACTACAATCATAAAGTAATTAAGAAAGGACAAAAATTCCTATACTAATAGTTACAAAAAGCCATGAAATCAAAATCAATTTAATCCCTTTATCTTGAAGAAGAATATCTTCAGGATTTTCACTTTTAATGATTATTAAATTTTCATTATTTTGAATTTTATTTTCACTAAGTAATTGATACCTAAAAATACCTATCAATACTAAAGGGACAGTTAATAACATCCAACTTGTTGGAGCGCCATTTAAAGATGGTCCAGCAGCCCATAACGAATAAGAGACGAAAGAACTTGTAGCGACAATATTTTCATATCTAGAAAGTAAGTTGATTGAATAATATTTGAGAACTTCTCTTGTAACTATTCCTTTGCTAATAGAAACCCTTAACTCTGCTTTTCTTTTTTCTATTGCTAAAAAAAGTGCTAATAAAGCCACACTAAGCAAAAACCAAGGGGAAATTTCTAAATTTGCTGATAATGCTCCTGCAATAGCTCTCAAGAGAAATCCTGCAGAAATGCAAAAAATATCTAATATTGGTTTTTTCTTTAATTTAATACAATATAAAATTTGTATTATTAGATAGATTGTAATAATTAAAACAATTTCTAGATTAACGCTTAAAGAAATTAAATAACTAATAAATAAAAGGAAAAAAGAAAAAGAAAGTGCTTCTTTTTTAGATGTTAATCCAGAAGCGATTGGTCTGTTCTTTTTTTTGTGATGTTTTTTATCAGCCTTTATATCTAATACATCATTTATCAAGTAAATAGATGAAGATAAAAGGCAAAATCCGATAAAAGTAACGAAAGCTGAAATCCATATATCTGGAATATATTTAAAGCTGAAGATAGGAGCCGAAAATACAAGTAGATTCTTAGTCCATTGCTTTGGCCTACAAGAGGATATTAGATTCTTATTAAAAAAAAGATATTTCATACTTACCAGCAATTATCTTTGAAAGATAATATATTGTAAAAACGTTTCATATAATTTTACCCGATGAGTGTCCATATAATATAATTCAAAGATTAGTTTACTTTTTTAAACTTGAAATCTTTAATTAGAAAGACATGAAAGTTAATAAATATCTTGGATTCTTTTTATTGGCAACTACACTTTATGCAAATTTAATTTACTACCCGTTAAAGGCATCAAGCGAAGAAAGTAAAAGTATTTATATTGGTGAAGAAAAATTGGATAGTTATGACAATAATTTTGGTAATGAGTATTTGCTAGGACCCGGTGATTCATTATTGATTTCATTTGTTGGGATACCAGATTTATCGGGTGAGTTTGGGATTGGTCCGGATGGAATAATTTATTTACCACAGATAGATAGTTTAAGTGTGAGTAATTTAACTTTACAAGAATTAAAAAATATCCTGACTAACAAATACAAAGATATATTGATTGCTCCAAATATAAATATTCAACTTGCAAAAGTAAGACCAGTTAGAGTTTACGTCAAAGGGGAAATTAAAAAACCAGGTTTCTATAATTTAAATTTTGGATATGAAAATAACACGATAAATTCATCTGAATCTCAAAATTTCTCTTACTCCATAGCAGAATCTATTACATCAATACCTATTCAAAATAATAGTATTTATCCCACTCTTTATGATGCATTAAAAGAGTCAAAAGGAATCACCCCATACTCAGACTTAACAAAAATCAAAGTGATTAGAAATAATTCATTATCAAAAGGAGGTGGTAAAATTTCAACAAATTTGAATTTCTTAAGTCTATTTTTAGATGGAAATCAATCTCAAAATATAAGATTATTTGATGGAGATACTATAGTAGTCCCAAAAAGTGATATTTCTATTAAAGAACAATTACTTGAAGTTTATAAATCCAATATGAACCCCGAAACTATAACTATATTTGTAAGTGGCAAAGTAAAAAACCCTGGGATTATTACTCTTCCTAAAGGTTCAGGATTAAATCAGGCTATTGCAATGACAGGAGGTAAAGAGCTTTTGAGTGGAGGAATTGAATTTGTCCGATACGAAAGAGATGGAGAAATAGACAGAAGAGTTTTTCCTTATAAACAAAATTCATCTCTAGATTCCTCAAAAAATCCAATACTTGAGGATGGGGATATTATTAATGTTAAAGATTCTTTATTTACATCGTCAACATTTGTTTTAAACAAAATTCTTCAACCAGTTACCCCAATTTTGTTTATTCAAGAATTAATTGATTAGTTATGACCGAATCAGATCCTAACAAAAGCATTAATAATTATTTATCTAACGATGAAATTAATTTTGTTGATGTTTTTAAGTTTTTCAAGAGAAATTATAAATTTATTTCTATTTTTACTTTCTTATCTATCGTATTAAGCATATTTTATTCATTAAGCATTAAACCAACTTGGATAGGAGAGTTTCAAATTGTTTTATCTAGTCAAAAGAAACAACAATCTCGATTTGAAAGATTATTTGGAGGATCAAACTTTTTAAGTGGTTTAGGTGTATCAGATATTGATACAGGTACTGAAGTAGAAATATTAAAAAGTCCATTAGTATTGAAACCGGTATTTAATTTATACAAAGAACTTAATAAGAGGACTATTAAAGAAAATGAAAAACTTGTTTATAAAAAATGGGTAAAGAGCAATTTAGATATTGAATTAGTTGAAGAAACTGTTGTTTTAACAATAAAATATAAAGATGAAAATAAACAAAATATTATTCCTATATTAAATTCAATTTCAAAACAATATCAAAATTATTCTGGAAGAGAACGAGATATCTCTCTTGTTAATAGTATAGATTATGTTAATAATCAGATTACCAAGCAGCAAAAGGCTAATAAAAAATCACTTAGAGAATTGCAAAAATTTTCTATTGAAAATAATTTGGGAGGTCTTGATGGAATGATCCCTATGAATTTATCAGATGATCCAGATAATCCTATTGATATGCAAAAGATTTATTTGAGTGCATCTGAAAGATATGAAAGTCATCGTCAATTACTTAATGGTTTAGAAGCACAATTAATAGAAAAATCTACTTTTTATAAACCAAACTCAGTTCCGATTATTACCTTGGAGAAAAAAATAGAAACTTTGAAAGATTCACTCAAAAGACCTAGTGAAATACTTTTAAAATATCGAGAGCTCTCAAGACAAGCAATTATAGATGAGACTTCATTATTAAATCTTGAAAGACAAAAATCTTTTTTAGAGATAAAAAAATTAGAGACTTCAAAGCCTTGGGATCTTATAACCAACCCTACATTAGATGAAATAAAATTTTCACCAAACAAAACAAATATCGTAAAGTTTTGGGCTATTATTGGCCTTATATTAGGTACTATTTCTGCATCAATTAAAGAATTTAAGTCTGGTAGAATTTTCTCTCAATCTAGACTAAAAAATATAATTCCATTTAAAATCCTTAGGTCATTTAAAACAGAAGGAAGTAATTTTAATTCAGAAGAATTATACGTTTTATCAACCACTTGTTTTAGTGACAAAAATACGACTCATAATTTGCTTACTTTCAATGATAAAAATAATAATGATACCTATGAGCAATTTTTAAATGAACTTAAAAATAAAAATAATTCAAGTAAATTAGAATTAGTTTATGATTTATCAAAAATAGAACTAAATGATGTCAACTTTATTTTAATAAAAGAAGGATCACTAAATTTCAATCAACTATCAAATTTTCTTGATGATATTGCACTTAGTAAAGTAAAAATATCTGGTTGGTTTTTCTTAAGTGACTAGTTTTAATGATAAAAAATATTAAAAGAAAAGGGATAATCCTTGCAGGAGGAACTGGATCAAGACTTTACCCAATAACACAAGGTGTAAGTAAACAATTACTTCCAGTATATGATAAACCGATGATTTATTATCCAATAAGTACTTTAATGCAGGCAGGTATTAGGGAATTACTTATAATTTCGAATGAACAAGATCAAGATGCCTTTAAAAGATTATTAGGAGATGGTAGTCAGTGGGGTATAGAAATACGATTTAAGATTCAGAAAAATCCAGATGGCTTAGCACAATCTTTTATAATTGGAGCTGATTTTATCAAAAATGACTCAACATGCCTTATTCTTGGCGATAATTTATTTTATGGATTTGAAAATAATAATCAACTCGAAAGAGCTATGAATAAAGGCAAAGGTGGATCCATCTTTGCTTATCAGGTAAGTGATCCTGAAAGGTATGGAGTCGTTGAATTCAATAATAAAAAAAAGGTTATAAGCATAGAAGAGAAACCTAAGAAGCCACTAAGCAAATATGCTGTTACTGGACTATATTTTTATGACAATGATGTTCTAGAGATAGCCAAGAATGTTAAGCCCTCCCAAAGAGGAGAATTAGAAATTACAAGCATAAATCAATTCTATTTATCTAATAATCTTTTAGAAGTTGAATTAATGAATCAAGGAATGGCATGGCTTGATACTGGAACATTTGATTCACTATATGAGGCTTCCGCATTTATTCATACATTAGAAAAACGCCAGGGTATTAAAGTTGGATGCCCAGAAGAGGTAGCTTGGAGAAAAGGTTGGATAAGTTCTGAGAAACTAGAAAAAATTGCCTCTGAATATAAAAAAAGTGGATATGGCAAATATTTGAATAATTTGTTAATTGAGCAATTTAATTGAAAGTGCAAATATCTAATTTAATTTCTAACAAAGGCATCTTTTTCAAAGGGATAAAAATACTATCTCCCAGAATATTTGAAGATAATAGAGGTTATTTTTATGAAAGCTGGAATAAGTCAGTTTTAGATGAGAATATTTATAAAATAGTTTTCTGCCAAGAAAATCATTCTTACTCAAAAAAAAATGTATTAAGAGGCTTACATTTTCAATTAAATCCCTACGCTCAAGGAAAATTAGTTGAATGTCTATCGGGCGAAATATTTGATGTAATAGTAGATTTACGACTCAAAAGTCCTACTTTTCTGCAATGGGGTGGAGTTAAATTAAGTGAACAGAATCATCAACAAATTTGGATGGAAAAAGGTTTTGCTCATGGCTTTTATACTCTAAGTAAAGAGGCGCATGTTATCTACAAAGTTGATAACTATTGGAATAAAGAATATGAAAGAACAATAATTTGGAATGACTCTAACCTATCAATAAATTGGCCTTTAATAAATGAAAGTCCTGAGATCTCAGATAAAGATTCTTATGGGAAAAATATTTGTGAGATACCAAAAGAGGACTTTTTTTTATGAGAATATTAATTACTGGAGCCCAAGGGCAGCTTGGAAGAACTCTAAAAAAAACAAACCCCAAGAACATTGTTAATAAACAAATTAGCCTTATTTTTAAATCAAAAAACGAATTGAATTTAAGTGATGAATACTCTTGCAGAGATGTAATCAAAAAATACAAGCCTGCATGGATAATTAATTGCGGAGCATATACTTCTGTAGACAAAGCCGAATCTGAAAAAAAAATTGCTTTTGATATAAATGGGAGAGGTCCTTATTTCTTGGCAAAATATTTAAAAGAGATTGGTGGAAAATTAATTCAAATAAGTACTGACTTTGTTTTTGATGGAGAAAGTAATAAGGCATATAAAACTGATCACCCACTTAAACCAATAAACGTTTATGGAGAAAGCAAGGCAATGGCAGAAAATCTATTGACATGCAAAGAATCAAAATTTGATAATATTTTCATACTAAGAACCAGTTGGGTAGTTGGAAACATTGGAAATAACTTTTATCTCACAATTCTTAAACTTATTTCGAAAAAAAAAGAAATTAGAGTTATAAATGATCAAATTGGGTGTATAACCTCATTGGATTATTTAGCAAAGGTTTGTTGGGAATTAATCGCTATGAAAGAAAATTCATTAACCCTACCAAACATACTTCATTTTTCAGACTCAGGCATTTGTAGTTGGTATGATGTTGCAAGAGCAATCCTAGAATTAGCTTCTGAAAAAAACCTTATTAGAAATTATCCAAATATTATTCCTGTTTCTTCTGAATATTTTAATCTACCTGCAAAAAGACCAAATTTCTCACTATTAGATTCGCAAGAAACTTATAAACTTTTAGGATTCAACCCGACACATTGGCGAAAATCTTTAGATATTTTGTTAGATTCAAAAAACATCAATATAAATCAAGATTCAAAAAATAAATGAACACTTTTAAAAAGATTTTAGTTACTGGCGGATGTGGTTTTATAGGTAGTGCAGTAATAAGGAAGTTACTAAAAACTACAAATGCAGAAGTCTATAATTTAGATAAATTAAGCCTGGTAAGTGATAATCAAAGTATATTGGATTTGATAAATTCTGATAAAAAAATCTCTAAAAAATATAATTTTCGAGAAGTTGATCTTGCTAATTATTCTTTATCAGATGAAATATTCAATCAAATAAATCCTGATTTAATATTTCACCTTGCCGCTGAAAGTCATGTAGATAGGTCTATAACAAATCCACTTTTATTCTTAAATAGCAATATTATTGGCACTTATAACCTTATTGAAATAATCAGAAATTATTTAAGAAAACACAAAGATCATGCTCTAAAATTTTTACATATAAGTACTGATGAAGTTTACGGTTCACTAGGCAAAGAAGGAAAATTTAATGAATTGACACCTTATGACCCGAAATCACCTTATTCAGCTAGCAAAGCTTGCAGTGACCATTTAGTAAGAGCTTGGAGACATACATATAACCTACCTTTTATCGTTACTAATTGCAGTAATAATTTTGGAGAATGGCAATTTCCTGAAAAATTAATTCCTTTAACAATCCAAAAATTTTTAAATAATGAACAAGTGCCAATTTATGGTGATGGATTGCAAATTAGAGATTGGTTATATGTCGAGGATCATGTTGATGCTTTACTTTTGATAGCAGAAAAGGGGACTTTAGGAAAAGATTATTGTGTTGGTGGAAAATCAGAGAAAACTAATATTGAAATTGTAAAAAAAATATCTAATATAATGAATTCGGTAATTCCCGAAAAGCATAATTTAGAAAATCTTATTAGTTATGTTAAAGATAGACCCGGTCATGATAAAAGATACGCTATAGACTTTAGTAAATTAAAAAATGAGTTGGGTTGGCAACCAAAATACACTTTCGACAAGGCATTAGAAATCACTATTAAATGGTACTTAAATAATCAATCTTGGTGCTCTAAAGTTTTAACTAAATCTAAATACAAAACAGAAAGACTTGGATTGATAGATTAATTAATATCTTTTATCGTCCCATTCTGGAACTATTTCAGAAATAATTTTCAAAATCTTTTCTTCATCTAATTGATTTGATAACAACTCAATTTGATCTATCTTGCTCAATAGTTTATCTTTTTTAAAGAATGATTCTTTTGACTTATATATTCTTGGATTATTAGTTTCTTGTGATTCCCCATCAATCAATAACTCTTCAAAAAGTTTTTCTCCTGGTCTTAAACCTGTAATCTTTATCTCTATATCACCATCTTTAATATTTTTTGTTTTGAGTTTTAATCCATTTAATCTGATCATTTGTTCTGCAAGATATTTTATTTTAATAGGTTCCCCCATATCCAATAAAAATAATTCTCCCCCCTCAGACATTGCTGCAGCTTGAATAACCAACTCAGCGGCTTCAGGAATAGTCATAAAAAACCTTACAATATCTGGATGCGTTAATGTGATTGGTCCTCCCTCATCTATTTGTTTCTGAAAGAGAGGAACAACAGAACCTGATGAACCCAATACATTTCCAAATCTTACCATTGAAAAAATAGAACAATCTTTTTTGGGATTCTCTTTTTTTTGTAAGGCAGATTCCTCGGAGAAGCATTGAAAAATTTGTTCTGCAACTCTTTTTGAAGCTCCCATTATATTGGTTGGTCTTACAGCTTTATCTGTTGAGATCAAAATTATTTTTTTTATAGAGAATTTATAGGCTTCTTCGCATAAAAGTCTTGTATTTAGTACGTTATTAATTATCCCTTCTATAGGATTCTCTTGTACGAGAGGCACATGCTTATAAGCAGCTGCATGAAAAATTATATCTACTTTATTCTCTTTAAATATTTTTTCTAAAAGAAGTTTATTTCCACAAGAACCAAGAATT
>MDTG01320028.1_pt1 | contig 10806 bp, 8 predicted proteins | sample 811421 | NCBI WGS metagenome assembly MDTG01 (sample SAMN05326645, study PRJNA326480) | marine metagenome | isolation source: seawater | place: Pacific Ocean: South East | collected 2011 | reverse complement strand
TTCACCACATGTAAAACACCTTGGAGGAATCAACATTATATTAGTATTTAATTATTTTTATTTTAAATATTAATTCAAATTATGTTTATTTAAAAATAATTTATTATTTATAATTTATAATTTATAATGAGAGTAGTTTTTTGTATACCGAGTACTACAAAAAATAGAGATGAAAAAAATAAGCAACTTGAAATACTTTCTTCTTTATCTATTATAAAAGAATATAATAATAAACCAGATATATATATAGGTTATGATAGTGACGATCCTATATATAGTATTAAAGATATGAGAAATAGTATATATCCAGAATTAAATATAAAATGGTTTGAACAAAGAGTAGAACCTGGTAATGTTGTAAAAATATGGAATAATTTAACAAAAATAGCTATTGATAATGGTTATGAATATATAATGTTAATTGGTGATGATATTATTTATCCAAAAAATGATGAATGGATAAAATTATTTTGTAATGGGTTAAAAAAAAATGATATGCATGGCATTTCTTCTGGAGATTCAGGAAATCCAAATTTACCAATGACACAATTTATGATTACAAAAGAACATTATGAATTATTTGGATATGCTTTTAATCCACAATTAAAAAATTGGTTTTGTGATAATTATTTAGGTGAATTATATCCAGAAGAGTATATTAATTATTTCGAAGATGTTAAATTATGGAATGCTGGTGGCAAACCAAGATATACACCAGAAAATCACCAAATATTATATAAAGAATTATTAGTCCAAGATAAACCTAAATTTAATAAAATATTATATAATGATAAAAATATTAAAAATAAAAAAATAACAGAGGACTTTATAATCGACTGGATTGATAGAAATAATGGACTATGTATAACAAGAAATATAATTAATTTTAAAAATCAAAGCGATTATAAAGAAAATAAATATATATGTATTACTGGTTATGATCATATAATAAATATAATATTTACACAAGTTATAGATTTTATTACAAAACCATTTATTTTAATAATAGTTGAAACAGATTTTTTTAATTTAACTGATAAAATGTTAAATACACCATTATTAAAACATATTTATTGTTGGAATAAACCATTTGATCATAAAAAAATAAGTGCATTACCTATTGGATTAAATTATAGTAGACAATATGATATTATAGATAAATATATATCTGAAAAAGTAGAAGAAAATGATAAGAAATTACTATGTATAAATTTTTCACCGCAAACAAATAAATGTAGAAAATATTTATTTAAAAGAGCAAAGAAAGAATGGAAGGATTTCTGTGATATATTTAAAAATATACCAGATTTAAAACAATATGTTAAAAAGAGTAATATTGAAGGACAAATTAATATTAATGTAACTAATCCTTTATATTATCATTTAATAAATAAATATAAATTTATATTATCACCACCTGGTGCTGGCCCGGATTGTCATAGAACTTGGGAAGCATTATATATTGGTTGTATACCTATAGTAATATCTTCTAGTATAAATGAATTGTATGAAGATTTACCTATTCTAGTAGTTGATAAATGGAGTGACATAACAGAAGAGTTTTTAAATAGAAAATACAAAGAAATTACAAAAAATAAAAAACAAGGGTTGTATAATATGGATAAATTATATATGAAATATTGGATTGATAAGATAGAGAATGATAACATAGATACTGAAAATTATTATTCACAACAAGGTGAAGATTTATTTATATATAGAAATTTTATAAATCAAAAATGTTCTGGAATATTTTTAGAATTAGGAGCATGTGATGGTAATTTATATTCAAATACTAAATTTTTTGAAGATAGTCTAAATTTTAAAGGAATATTAATTGAACCAGTTAAAGAAATGTATGATAGACTAATTAACAATAGAGATAATGGAAATTATTATTACAATAATATTATTAGTGAATCAGATAGTGAAATTGAATTATTAATTTCTGGTAATTTACCTGTTAGTAGTGTTAAGAAAAAGACATCAACAAATTTTCATACTCAATGGCATACTAATAGTATTACTCGTAAAATTAAAACTAAAAAATTGTCAAGTATATTTACTGAAAATAAAATTAAATATATTGATTTATTTAGTCTAGACGTTGAAGGTAGTGAACTTGATGTATTAAAAACAATAAATTGGAATGAAATAGAAATATATTTAATATGTATTGAATTAGATGGACATGATAAAGATAAAGATGGAAAATGTAGAGAAATTCTAATTAGAAATGGATTTACATATAAACATAAGATATGTATAAATGAGTTTTGGATTAATCCGAATTACTCTAGAATAAATTTATTGTATAAAAGAAAAAATAATGAATTATTTAACGGTGATTTAAAATATTATGGAAACCATATAAATCTTGAACCACATTGTCAAAAAATAATAGAGAAAAGTATATTAGAATATGAGATAAATCCTATACATTTCATTACATATGGAGATAGTAAGTTCGAAAAGTCAAAACAAAGATTATTAAATGAAGCAAAAGAGTTTGGTGTATTTAAAACCATAAAAGGATATGGACCGAAAGATTTATCAGAAGATTTTATAAAAAAACATTGTGATATATTTAAACATAGTAGAGGTGGAGGATATTGGATATGGAGACCAAATATATTAAGACAAGCAATCAATGATATAAATGATGGGGAATTTCTAGTTTATTTAGATGCTGGTTGTACAATAAATAAATCTGGAAAAAAAAGATTTTATCAATATATTCATAACTTAGAAAACAGTAAAAATAATTATGGTATATTATCATTTCAAATGACTAATACTAATGGTAAAGGTGAAATACAAAAGGAGAAGTGGTGGACAACCGGTCAAATATTTAATATTTTCAATATTAAACCAGAATCAGATATAGGTGATAGTGGACAATATTTAGGAGGCGTATTGATCTTGAAAAAAAATAAACATTTATTAGAATATTTAGATAAATATGAAAAATGTATTTATGAAAATCCGTCGTTAATCACTGATATATATAATGATAAAGATCAACATGAAGGATTCAAAGAAAATAGACATGAACAGAGTATAACAAGTGTATTGAGAAAAATGCATGGTTCAGAAGTTATTGAGGGTGATGAAACGTGGATAGTTCCATTTGGTGGAGAAGAATCATTGAAATATCCATTCTGGGCAACTAGAATAAGAAATTAAATATTTATTATATTTGGTTTATTATTTGGTTTATTATTTAAATGTGAGTAATCTCTATTATCTCTTGATTTCATGTATATTTTTTTTGATTTTAATGATAGTTGTATTGCTAAACAAAAAAAACTACTATCTGTCATTACTACATTATCTGCATTTGTAATAATATCATTATAATAAGATAATGGATGATTTAGAAATTTTTCTGCTATAGTATAAAACTTATCTTTTTTATCATAAACATTAATACACGGATTTATTGTAAGTATATCATTTTTACTAAAATCTAAATGTTTTTCTATACTTTCTATACTAAATATATTACCAGTACTGGCAGTGTTATGTATGAAGATATATTTATCTATATTTTGGATTAAATTGAACAATTCTTTTGATTGTTTTAAAGTTGGAACATGAAAATATTTCCAAAAACAAGATATATCAATATTCATATCTTTATAAAAGTTAAAAGGTAAATCATCATAGGGTTCTGGATTTTTAGTTAAACAATGTCCACCAGCAATATATAAATCCATATTTTTAGTAATTTTTTTAAATTTACTATAATTAAAACCAAATTGAGGACTTATCTCGGAATCATCTTTAACAGGATATAATTGAATAGTTTCATCATCACTATAAAATAATTCTATATTTTTTTTGCATTGTTCTTTACAAACTACATAAACTTTGTCATAACAAGTTGATAGATAACGTACAGCGCCGATACTTGTAATATTATCACCTAATCCTAAATGTGTTAATACAAATGCAGTTTTAAGATTATATCCTTTTTGTTCTTTAATATTTGATTTTGAAATATTATTTATCTTTTTCTTTACTCTAAATCTATTGTCATTTTCTCGTATTATTTCTATACATAGTTTATTTTGTTTATCAGTATCACTTGAATCGCGAAATTTATCTTGCATATCCCATATATTTTTATTTATTTCTAATAAAATATTATAATAAAATATATATTCATTTTTATATTTTTCTAATCTTGTATTTAATAAATTGAACTCGTGTTCAATATCATTTTTTCTATGGTCTTTTATTTTTTTCATTTTAATATCCAATATTGTTAATTTATCCAACCCTTCACCCATAGATACCGGTAATTCTATATTTTGTTTATACTCCATAATATAATAAGTATTATGTATTTCTTTAATATAAAACTTATATTTTAAATATAATTTTACTGCTATATAATTTTCTATATCTACTGATAATTTTACATTTTTAATATTATTCTTATTAATATAATCAATCATATAATTTATACATTTTGTTCCATATCCATTACCTTTATATTTATCTAGTATACATATTCCAAACCAGTTTATGTCGTTTACATTATCAATATGTGAATACCCTATTATATTATTATCGTTATCTGTAAGTATAATAGTAATTAAATGATTTTTAATAATATCTGTATTTCGTTTATCATAATATCTAAAATATTTAGAATCATTTAATTTTATAAAATCTTTTAATAAATTTTTATTACTATTGTTTATTATATTAATCATATACAATTATAATATAGATATTATTTAAATAATATCTATATTATAATTATAAAATGAATAGTTCTAAATATTTTATAACATTCGCTAATAAAAATTATATGTCTACAAATCGAATTTCTGAACAGGCTAAAGATTTCGGGGTATTTGACAAAATAATACAACTCAATGAAGAAAATATTCCGAATTATATAAAAAAACATGATAATTTCATTAAAGCAAATAAATGTGGATTTGGTCTTTGGATATGGAAACCCAAGATAATATATGATACATTAAATAAAATAGAATCCGGGGATATTTTAGTATATTGTGATGCTGGAACATTTGTTAATAAAAAAGGTAAAGAACGATTTAACTATTATATTAGTCAACTCGATAAACATGATATGGTAGTATTTTCCACAAGCGACAAATATAAAGCACAACAATTTGTTAAGAATGATGCGATAATGGATTATTATCCAGATTTTAATAATCAATGGATGACGTTTTGTTATGCAGGTGTTATAATTATAAAGAAAACTGAAAAATCAGTGGAATTTGTGAGAGATTGGTTAGGATTATGTGAAAATTATAATTTTATTGATAAGAGTCCTTCTATAAAATATAGAGATTTGTCTCATTATTTGGGTAATGATTGTGATAATGGATTATTTAATTTATGTTTAGCAAAACATAAAATACATTTTACAATAACGCCTGATGAAATAAATTTATATACTTCAGATAAAATACAAGTTGCTCATACAAATGTAAATCAAAAAAATGTCGATTGGTCTTCTTTGGATCATATACCTTTTCAAGTGCGAAGAATGACACCAAAATTTGGATATTGAATATAATAAAGAATCATATTTATTTTAAAAAATATAACGAATTCCATTAACACGACAATCTAAAGTACTCTATTTCGTTAATAAATAATTATTATTATCATTTATTATTATTATTATAATGACAAAACTTAAATATTGTAGGATATGTAAGAGTGATAATTTGGAAGTTGTTATTTCACTAGGTCAGCAAAAAATAACTTCAATATTCCCACCAATTGGCGGACATGATAAGGTTCCAATATCACCCATGAATTTATGTATATGCCACCTATGTGGATTAATTCAACTACAGGAAACATTTGAATCAGATTATATATATAAAAATGGTAATTATGGTTATAATTCAAGTATTAGTAATACAATGAGAAACCATCTAGAACAATACAACAAAGAAATATCCTCTAGAGTAAATTTAAAAACTGAAGACGTTGTTCTTGATATTGGTAGTAATGATGCAACTTTTCTTAAGTTTTATAATAATAATATTAAAAAAATAGGAGTAGATCCAACCGGCGAACAATTTAGGGATCAATATTCTAATATTAATTTGTTAGCTGATTATTTTACAAAAGAGAAATTTATTAATACATTTGGAGATATTAAATGTAAAATAATTACAAGTATTTGTTGTTTTTATGATTTACCAGATCCCGTTAAATTTGCCAAGGATATATATGACGTATTAAGTGATGATGGGGTTTGGTCTTGTGAACAAAGTTATTTATTAACAATGTTAAAGACAAATAGTTTGGATACAATATGCCATGAACACTTAGAATATTATGCATTAACACAAGTAAAAAATATCGCAGATAGAGCTAACTTTAAAATTATTGATATTAAATTTAATTCATCTAATGGGGGAAGCTTTCGTGTATACTTTGCTAAAAGGTCTTCTAATACTTATATAGAATGTAAATCCTTAATAGAAGAAATTTTAAATGAAGAAAGAAAGTATGATATCAAAAACCCCGATATATATAAAAGTTTTATAGATAGATGTGATGTTCAATTAAAAAAATTAACAGATTTTATTGAAATTATTAATTTAAATAATAAAACAATTCAGATTTACGGCGCTTCTACAAAAGGGAATTGTATATTACAGTATTGTAATATCGGACCTAAACAAATAAAATATGCAGTTGAAAGAAATTCGAAAAAAGTAGGATTATGTACAAATACAGGAATCGAGATTATAATAGAAGAAGATATGAGGAAAAACCCACCTGATTACTTGATGGTTTTACCATGGCATTTTAAAGAAGAAATTATTGAGAGGGAAAAAGAATATTTAGATAATGGTGGTCAATTAATTTTCTACTTTCCAACATTTGATATTGTAGGTAATAAACCAAAAACATTAATAACAGGTTGTGATGGATTCATTGCTAGTTATATTAAACAACATTTTAACGATCATAATTTATATGGAATTACAAGGACAGAGAAGAAAAGTGAAAAAGAGATAGTAAAATGTTACTTTGATATGAATAATTATGATAAATTAGAAGATTTTATAAAATTAATAAATCCAAATAATATTATTCATTTAGCTAGTATATCATCTTCTATTGAAGCATATGATAATCCCATTAAAACACTACAAAATAATGGAATGTTAACTGCAAAACTATGTGATATTATTTATAGAAATAATAAAAAGATTAAATTATTTAATTCATCAAGTAGTGAAATATATAAAGGTCATTTAGATTATTATGTTCAGGATGATTCCATTGATTGTATTAATAATACTTTTCACAACCATCCATATTCAATTGCCAAAATAATGGGACAAAATATGGTCCAATTTTATAGAAATAACTATAATTTACATTTATCTAATGGCATTATATTTACTACACAATCGGAAAGAAAATCAGATAAATTTTTATTGAATAAAATATCAACTCATATTAAAAATTGGAGAAAGAATTCTAATATAAAACCGCTTATTGTTGGTGACCTCAATTCATATAGAAATATAATTCATCCGATAGATGTTGTTAATGCTATCAGGTGTATATTAGATTATAATAAAGGGGATGACTACACAATTTGTTCATATAATAGCCATAGTATTTTTTCATTAGTGGAGAAATTATTTAATAAATCAGATATTCAAATTATAAGGGGGGTAGAAGATAACACATATTATGATAAAAATACAAATAAATCTATAATGATTATTGAAACAAATAATAATATTGGACTTGATACCAAACAAATAAATATTAGAGGGTATCCTTGTAAATTAAGAGATAGAGGGTGGGAAATAAAGTATTCTATTGAAGATATATTGAATGAATTTTAAGGTAATATTTAAAAATATAATAATATGTTTAATTATAAACTATGAATTTAATGATTGTTGCCCACACTGATGATGAATTATTGTGGGGATGGAAAGATTTATTAAATGGCGAAGATTGGACTGTTTTATGCATATTTCAACAATATAATTATCCCGGAGCAGATGAGGAGAGAAAAAAACGTTTAAAAAACTTTGAAAAAACAAGTCAATTATTCGGATTTAAAAAATTTATATTTAATTATGTTGATTCCGCTTACAATTTAGAAATAGATAATGAATTACAAACAAATATAAAAGAAAATATTAAAAAGATTATTAATAATAGTAAAAAAATTGTAACACATAATCCACACGGTGAATATGGTCATTATCATCATAAAATTGTATCTAAAATAGTAACAGAATTAGTAATAGATAAAAATAAATTATATTATTTTTCATTTGATAAAAATAGTAGTTTAGAATTTACCAATCAATATATGGAAAGTTTTAATTGTTATTTTTCTAATAATTTAAGTGATAAAACAGTTATAGGACATAAAAATCTGTCAAAAATATCAAAAACAGTAAAATATGTTGATTATAAATATGATCCAACTATTATAATTGAGAATTATCCTGAGAATTTTTTAAATTGCAATTTAATAACTTTTAATAAATATATTTAAAACAATAATATTAATAATTTGTATAATGGCTTACAATTATTTTTTTAGATATATACCAAAAGATACTATTAAAACTATTTTTGAAATTGGTTGCAATAATGGTAACGATACATTGATTATTAATAATCATTTTAGGCCTGAAAGCTACCATGCTTTTGAAGCAAATCCAGAAAAAAAGGACTATTTAGAGAATAAGTTTAAAAATTATAGTAATATAAAATTCAATAATAAAGGAGTTTTTGACAAAGAAGGAACGATTGATTTTTATGTATGTAAATCGAATAGTGGTGCATCTTCAATACTAGGAAAAGTAAAAAAAGAATTTTGTAAAATAGCTGATGCAGAATGCAATATGAATTTAAAAGACCATCAAAAAAGATTAGAAGAATATTGTACAGATATTGATTGGAAAAAAATAAAAATAGAAACTGTAGTATTAAAGGATTATTTAACAAAAAATAATTTAAATCGTATAGATTTAATTTGTATGGATGTAGAGGGAGTGGGGTTATCAGTATTAAAAGGATTAGGAGAGAATATAAAAAATGTTAAATATATTATCTCAGAATGTGATTATGGTTTTACAAGAGAAAATGAAGAAACTTTTAACGATATTAATAAATATCTAAGCGATAATGGTTTCAAAATAGTTGAAAATAAATTTACGGTAAGTATTTTGTCTGATTGTTTATGGGTAAATACTAATATTTAATCTATAACTGACAATATTTTGTTTAGTCTATCCGGGTTACCTCTATGAATATATACAATATCACTTTGTTGTGTAGCTAATGATCCAAAAATAAATATATTTTTTAAATTTGTTTGATAATTTTCATCTATTTTAATGTTATTACCACTATATTCTATACCTATTTTTTCACAAAGAGTATTCTTACATGTAAAACCTATTAAAATATTACATTCATCTATATTTTTAATGACTTTATTATTAGATAAAATAATAGAATTATTATCACAAAATTCTTTTACTGTAGTATTTTGATACATATTTAGATTACCTGGATAACTACGGACAGTATTATCAAACTTTTGTAAATGAGCTGAATTTCTAGTATAAGTAGATCTTAAAATCCATGTAATTTTATTATGCGGGAGTAAATAAATGATATAATCCAAGGATGAATTTCCTCCCCCAATTAAAACTAAATGCTTATTTTTTACATTATGAAAATCAGGATAATTATAATTAACATATGGAAAATTTGTATATATGTTTAATTTATTTGGGGTTCCAAATATACCAGTACATAAAATTACGTATTTTGTTTCAATAGGATTATTATTTTTTAATATAACATTATAAATAATATCGTTTTTTTTAACATCAACAACAGTATCTTTAATAAATGATAATTTTTTTTCAGAAAAATAATTTGTATAATAGTTAATTACATCTATATTTAGAGGATGAGATTTATTATTTTTATTTTCTTCATCAAAACATAATTCTTCAAACGGTGAATGCCAAATTAAATTTGGATATCTTTTTATATTACTTACAATTTCATTTTTTTCAATTAAAAAAATATTTTTTGAAGGATAGTTTTTTTTTAAACTTTTAAAACAATATATACCATTAGGCCCCCCACCAATAACTACAATATTATTCATTATTATTATATTTATTTATTATTTTTTATTTAAATATTTTTTTGAAGGACGATTATCATATTTGATTTTCCCATCATATTTTTAAGTATTGAATATTTATTTTTAAATATTTCATTATTTTTTATAATATCATTCCAATAATCAATAGTTGAATAAGAATTGAGGCCTGCACCAGATCTTACATCTACATCAGGTCCCAATAAAACTCTACCATTTATATTTAATAACATGTCTATTTTTTCAATTAATTTTAATTCATTATTATGAAGTGTATAATTATATCCTCCACATCCATCATATATTCCAAGAACACCAAATAATATAATATTATCAAATTTATATTGTGGATTATAATCTAGAAAATCAACTGTTGTATGTTTATAACTTGATCCAAATTCATTACTTCTTTCATCAATGTCAATTGTTTCATATTTACAAGTTTTTTTACAACAAACTTTATCATTTTTATTAAAATAATGAACACCTACATCTAATGTATGACCATCACAAGATGGTAAAAAATCTAGTATAATATATTTTCGTTCTGGAAGTGAATCATACCAATTCTTGTTAGAGTTATATAAATCTATGCTATTATTCATTATTAATTATTAATTATTAATTAT
>MDTG01170220.1_pt1 | contig 10807 bp, 12 predicted proteins | sample 811421 | NCBI WGS metagenome assembly MDTG01 (sample SAMN05326645, study PRJNA326480) | marine metagenome | isolation source: seawater | place: Pacific Ocean: South East | collected 2011 | reverse complement strand
TTTTATTTCTTTAATTCTTTCATTTGTTTCAGAGCCATGCAATTGTATGCACTGTATATTTTTCAAAATAATTTGATCAATCATATCATTATTTGCATTAACAGTTACAGCAGTAAATAAAGAACTTTTTCTATTATAATTTTTTAGTATATCTAAATCGGAGATTTTAATATTTCTTGGAGATTTTTCAAAGAAGATAAATCCAAGAAAATTTACTTTTAAATCCAAACATACTTTAACATCTCTAGCTGGATTAAGACCACAGCATTTAACAATCATATTAATTTAAATACTGAATTAATTTTTTCAAATTATTTTTAACATTGCCTTTTGTAATAATTCGACCACATACTAACCAATCAGATTTAATTTTGCTTGGGTGCATTGTTCTTTTTTGATCTTGTTTATTTTTGTCAAATCTTACTCCAGGTGTAATAATTTCATTTTTAAAAAATTTTCTAACATACTTTACTTCATTAGGACTACATACTATGGCATCCAATTTTGCCTTTTGTGCTAATTTGCTTTGATGAATTATTAAATTTTTAACAGACTTGTTATATCCAATTTCTTTTAAGTTTTTATTATCTAAAGAAGTTAAAGTAGATATTCCAACAATTTTGATCTTATGAGAAACTTTTTTGACTGCTTTTAATGCTTCTAATCCAGCACTAATATGCACAGTTAAATAATTTATTTTTAAATCCTTTAAAGCTTTTACAGCTGAGGCGCATGTATTTGGTATATCATGCAGTTTTAAATCGATAAAAATAATTTTATTTTTTATTTTTGATATGAAAGATCTTCCATTTTTAGAGTTAATAAACTCTAAACCAAATTTATATCCAATTTTTAATTTTTTTGTGTTTGTATATCTAATTATTTTTTGCGCTGTTGAAATTTTATTTGTATCTAAAGCAATAAATATATTTTTACTCATTATTTAGACTATTAAACCATTTTTTTGACATTTTAAATCTAACTGATAATTTTTCAGGCACCTCAACCTCTTTTTGATTAGTTCTTGGGTTTCTAGATATTCTTGCCTTTTGGATTCTAGTTTCTAGGGCAAATACATCTCTTAATTCAACTCTTTCTTTTTTTTTAAGGGTTATTTCTATTTGAGAAAGAATTATTTCTACAAGCATTGATAAATCTTTCTTAAAAAAGGAAGGGTAATTTTTTGATAATGTTTCTATTATTTTTGATTTTACTACTGCCAAGCTATTTTATTCTTCTTCACTTTTTTTTTTACTTTCATTAATTTTATCAGAAAGTGTTGAAAATGGTAAATTTTTTCCACTCAAAGGAGATGAGAATTTTGAAACAGCTTCTTGGTTTTGTAGTTCCTCTAGCAATTTTATACTAAGAGTTACTTTTCTTGATTTTTCTAAATCCATATCCAATATTGCAGCATCCAAGCGTTCCCCGCCAACGAATCTGGACGGACGGGCGTCGGCTGCGTTTATAGCTATCATCGATTTTTTAATAGTAATATCTATTTCTGATCCCTCAGGTCTAACTAGCAGTCCGTGCTTATCTGATGAAATAACTTTTACAGTTATTACATCTTTTACTTTTTTATTTTTGAAATAATTCAAAGGATCTGGTTTTAATTGTTTTAACCCAACTCTTACTTTTTGATCATCTTTTTTGATTTCTAGTATTTTAACTTTTAGTTTTTCTCCTTTTTTATATTTTTTCAACTCTTGCTCAGAATTACCAGTATACGAAAGGTCATTCGCGTGGAGGAATGAATCAATATCAAATTCTTCAATATTTAGGTAAATTGCATATTCATTAATACTTGATATTTTTCCTTCAATTTCAGATCCAACTGGTGATTTTTTTTCTAATAAATCGTACGGGTTGTCTTTGGTCAGCCTATATGAAACTGCAACTCTTTTTTTTTCTTTTTCGATCTCAGTTATTACAACATCAACATTGTCCCCGACTTTAAATAGTTTTTTTGGACTCAAATTTTTTCTTGTCCAACTTAATTCACTTGAGTGAAGCAATGTGGTCAATCCTGGCTCGAGCTCACAGAAACATCCATAATCTGTAATTTTTACAACTTTTACTTTATATATTTTATTTAATTCATAATTTGAAATGTGTTCGAACGGGTCTGGTGAAAGTTGTTTAATTGAACAACCAACTTGTAGTTTTTCTTTATCAACACTGATAACCAGTAAATCGTGCTTCTCACCAATGTTGAAGACTTCATCTGGGTGATTAATTCTTGAGTAACTAATTTCCTGAAGGTGAACCAATGTATCTAATTCACCATTATTAACACCGAAAAAACAACCAAAACTTGAGTAGCCCTTGACGACTGCATCTTTTATAATCATCCCAACTTTATACTTCTCTATTATTTTTGACTTGTCTTCTTTTTTACTTAAAGAAATAATTTGTCTTCTTGAAACACATGCGTTGCCGCGAATTTTGTCCATTTTAATAAGTGCAAATTTCTGGGGTTCAAACATAAGATGCGAGATGTCCTTAAGTGGCTTATCCGATATTTGAGAGCCAGGACAAAACATTAAAGATCCAGTGTCAATATGTTCAACAATTACCCCTCCTTTGCATTTCGAGGTTATTCTCCCCATTATTGGCTCATTGTTCTCATACGCCTTTTCTAGTTGGTACCATCCTTTAATTTTAAGAGCTTTAGATGCCGAAACTAATACATTCCCATTTTTGTCCTCAATTTTCTCCAGCAAAACTGGAATTTTTGAACCTTCTTTAAGAGTATTAACGATATTTAAACTTCTTAATTCGTTTGCATCAATAACTGGCTCTGATTTTAATCCATCAACAAACAAAAATACAAATTTATCAGTTACTTTTGTAACTATTCCTTCTACAATTTTTCCTTCTTCAATTTTTATCTTTGATAACTCAGAGTTTAATAACTGCTCAAATTCTTTTGAGGCCTTAGTATTTAAATCTTTATAAATTTCCATATTTTTTTTTTAAACTTTCATTTACTAATTTAACTAATTTTAATCTCATCTCATTTATAGTTAATTTAGAAGTGTCAACTAATATTGCGCCTTTTACAAAAAGTAAAGGACTTTCTTTTCTATTTTTGTCATTAAAATCTCTTGATTTTAAAGATTTTTCCACTTCTTTAAGAGTAATTTTTTTATTAGTTTTTTTAAATTCTTTTAATCTTCTCTTCGCTTTTTCTTTAACACTGCATCTAAAAAAAATTTTTAAATCTGCAGAAGGCATTATTTTTGAGCCAATATCTCTTCCCTCTATAATTACTTTTTTATTTTTTTTGATAAAATCTTTTTGAAATTTTTTTAGATTGCTTCTTATATATTTTTTTTTTGCAATAATTGATGTCAAAAGTGTAACATCTGGAGAATATAATTTTTTATTATTTAATTTTTTTAAAGTGATTTTTTTTGATTGTTTTCTAATAAATTTTTTATCATATTTAAAATTATTTTTAATTATTTTGTATGCTAGATATCTATAAAGTTTACCAGAAGAAAGAAGTTTAAAATTAAATTTGTTTGAAATAAATTTACTTCCTGTAGTTTTCCCAGAAGCGCTACTGCCATCAACAGCAATTGAAAAAATTATATTTTTATTAATCAATTAATTTTTGCTCCCAAAGTTTTAAGTATTTTAATAAAATTAGGAAAAGAAGTATTAATACTGTCAGTGTCCTGAATTATCCACTTACCACCTAAAGTTAGTGCAGCAATAAACGAAACCATGCAGGCTCTATGATCCTTATCAAAGTTTTTTATTTCATAAGTTTTATTTAATTTTAAATTTGGATTACCATATATTTTTAGGCTATTTTTAGTTACTTTAGTTTTAATTCCAATTTTATTTAAAAAATTATTTGCAAATTTTAATCTGTCAGTTTCCTTATTTCTTAGTTCACCTATCTCCCTAAATTTTGAAATTCCTTTTGCTACTGAAGAAACTAAAAAAATTAGTAAAAATTCATCGATTGATCGACTATTCATTTTTATTGGGCAATTAATAGACTTTAATTTATTTGAACTTTTAACAAATATATCTGCAATATTTTCACCTTTATAAATTCTTTTGTTTTGTAAATTTACTTTTGCATTCATAGCTTTTAAAATGTCAATAATACCTGTTCTTGATTTACTAACGTTTATATTTTTTATCAATATTTGTGATTTTTTTGACAATAAAGTAAGTACTATAAAAAATGAGCTAGAACTTATATCACCTGGAATTATATAGTTAAAACCTTTGTAATTTTTTTTGCCTTTAAAACTTATATATTCAAATTTTCTGCTTTTTGATATTTTTATTGGCAAATTTAGATTTTTAAAAAGTTTTTCAGTATGATCTCTTGATCTTATACATTTTAATTTAGTAGTTCCAAAAGTTTTCATTGCTGCAAATAAAATACAACTTTTTACTTGGGCGCTTCCATTTTTTTCTACGTAGCTTATTGGTCTTGGAAATGATGTTCCTTTTATTATTAAAGGCATTTTATTTTTTTTTGAAACAATATTTTGCCCAAACATTTTCATAGGCGTGATTATTCTTCCCATATCTCTTTTCTCTAGGCTTTGATCACCTTTCATAATGATTGTATTTTTAATATTTATTAATAATCCAGCAAGTAATCTAGAAAGTGTTCCTGAGTTACCAGCATTAATTATTGTATTATTTCTGCAGCTAAACCCGTCAAGACCTTTTCCATAAATTACACAATAATTTTTATATATTTTATAATTTATCCCAAGTTTTTTTATTGCATTTAAAGCACTTATTACATCTTCTGACATCAAAATATTGTAAGCAATAGATTTTCCTATAGCTTGTGATGCCATTAATATAAATCTAATAGACAAACTTTTGTCGCCAGGAACGAAAATAATTTTATTAAATTTATTAATTTTATTATTTATGTATACGGTAGTTTTCATTAAAATAATTAACTAATTTTGAAAGCATCACCAAAATAAAAATTCCGAGCATTTGAATTATTTATAAGTTCTGAAGGTGTTCCTTGTGCTATAATTTTTTTATTTGCTAAAATGATTGCTCTATCACTTATTGCCAAAAGATCTCTCGCAGCATGATCTGAGATCACACAGCACCTACTATTATCCTCTGTTTGTAAATTTACAATAGTTTCTTGAAGGTCTCTTGTAGACATTATATCTAACCCTTGAAATGGCTCATCCATTAAAATTATTTTTGGATCTGACATTAATGACATAGCGATGGAAACCTTCTTTCTTTGCCCTCCCGAAAGGTGACGAGCCTTAGTATCTTTCACAGCATCTAATTCAAATTTTGAAATCATTTTTTCAATTTTGAAACTTCTTTGATTTTTATTATCTATAACTATTTCACTAATTGCTTTTAAATTTTCTAAACAAGTAAGGTTGGAAAATACCCCACCCGTTTGGGGCACAATACTCAATCCAAAATCCACAGACCTTTTAAAAATAGGAATACCGGTGACGTGCTTTTGATCAATTAGTACATCGCCATAGTTAGGTTTAATTAAACCTACTATTATATTAAAAATTGTAGATTTACCTACACCATTAGGACCTAACAACCCACAAATTTCTCCTTCTCGGATGTTGAATGAAACATCATCTAAAATTTGTCTTTTATTAAATGATAGTGAAATTTTTTTTAGCGATATTTTATTTTTTTCTTTTTTAAAAGTAGTAATTCTAAATTTTTTAATTATTACCATGATTTAATTATCTGTTATCAATATTTTTTTATTATTATTAAACATCTTCATATATATATCTCCATTTAATAAATTAAAAATTATTTCATCAGCTTTCACCTGTATTTTTATATCCGAAAATATTATATTATTATACATTATAGCCTTATTATCTTTAAAAAATAAATCCAAGTTATCTGAAAAAAATTTCTTATCTTCAAAAAATCCCGAGACATTCTGATAAAAATTTGTATCAAACGTAGCACTATTATACTTTGCAAAATCAGATTTTATATTTATATCAGAATAATTTTTTAATTTAATTACACCTTCTACTTCTGTTAAAATTAGAACATTAGGATCTTCTGCACTTTCCTCACTTATTTTGGCTGTTAATATATATTCGTTTCCTTCTGTATCTACTGATTTATAAATTATGTCTTCTATTACGTTAGTTAATTTTTCTTCTTCTTCAATTTTATCAGTTATAATATTTTCATTTTTATCAAGATCAATAACTTGTATTTTTTCTTCAAAAAAAATATTTTTTATAAAAAAATATAAAAATAAAATTATAATTAAAAAAATTAATAATTGAATGATTGTTTTAACATTCATTTATTGAATATTTGCTTTTAAAATATTATGAATTGTTATAATTCCAGTTGTATTATTTTTATCTCTATTATTATTTACACACAAACAAGTCACTTTTCTAGAATTCATAACTGATAGTGCTTCTGCTGCCAACATGTCTTGTTTTACAGTAATTGGATTTTTTTTCATTATTTTTTTTGCAATTAAATTTTTTATATCATTATTTTTTTGTGATATTCTTTTTATATCTCCATCACTAATTATTCCAACTGTTCGCTTTTTCTTATTTCTTATAATTAATACACCTTGATTAAATTTAGTCATTTTTTTAAGCGCAACACCCATTAATGTATTTTCACTTATGAAAGGAATTTTATTACCTTTTATCATTAAGTCTTCAACCGTTTTTAATTGTGTACCAAGGCTACCGCTTGGGTGAAATTTTTTAAAATCAAACTTACTAAACTTTCTATATTTCATTGTTGCGATAGCTAAGCAATGTCCAATGCTCATACTCATTAAAAGACTTGAAGTTGGCATAATAGAATTAGGATCTGCTTCTTTTATGTTTGGAATTATTAATTTAATATCACAAGCTTTAGCTATTGTAGAATTCATTTTAGATACAATTCCTATAAGTGTAATTTTTTTTCTTTTGCAAAAATTTATTATAGAAAATGTTTCTGATGTTTCTCCGCTATATGAAATTAAAATTACTATATCATTTTTTTGAATTGCTCCTAACGATCCATGCCCAGCATCATTTGCATCTATAAAGAAACTTGAGATTCCAACTGAAGAAAAAGTACTACTTAATATTGCTCCAACCGCTCCTGATTTTCCCGTACCTGAAAAAATAACTTTACCATTTTTTTTATTTAGTAATTTATGGACTGCTTTATCAAAAGAAGCATTAATTGTTTTTTTTAGTTTTCTTATAGCTTTAGTTTCTTCATCAATAACCTTTTTTGCTATTTGTTTAAAATTAATATTTTTCATCTAATTTTTTAATGTTCAAATGTATTTAATTTAAATCCTGCTATCTCCATATCTACAAGAGCTGGTATAACCTTCATACATTTTTCAAAAAGATCAAATCTTTTTTCTCTTTTTAACATCTTGGTTAATATTTCTTTTATATCAAATAAATATTCTGTATCTTGTGCAGCGTAACTAATTTGTTTTGGAGAAAGATTAGGATTACCCCAATCACTTTGTTGTTCTTTTTTAGATATATCTTTTCCACACAACTCTTTAACCAAGTCTTTGTAGCCATGAAATGAGGAAGCTGTTCTTGCTAATTTCGATGCAACTTTTGTACAAAATATATTTTTAGGCTCAACGTTTAGGTGATATTTTAACCAGAGCAAATCTTGTCTTGCATAATGCATAATAAACTGAGTTGTGGTATTTGATAAAATTTTAACTAAATTTGGTGCCTCATATGTTTTTCTATTTAGTTTAATTAAATAAAATTTTTTTGATTCAAGACCTAATTGGACCAAAGTTAATGGATCTCTTCCCAAAACTAACCCTAAGGCCTCATTATCAATACCTATTACCTTTTCATTAGATAAATCGATTTCTGAAGGCAAATCATTTTCAAAAATTTTGATATTATTCATTTTAAATATATATATGTTATTTGTTTTTAATTTATATATATAAAGACAAAACAATAATGTCTATTTTTTGATTATGGAGAAAGTATTAATATGGGGAGGTTCAGGCCAAATAGGTCGCCATTTAATTAGGAAGTTAACAAAAAAAAATTACCAAGTTACTGTAGTTACAAGAAATTTGCATAAAAAGGGTGTAATATTAAAAACACAAGGAAATCCAGGATATATAGAAATAATAGAGGCAAATATTTTTGATGAAAATCAATTAAATAATTTATTTAAAGATAAAGATATATGCATAAATCTGGTTGGAATTCTTTTTGAAAATAAAAAAAATAGTTTTAAAAATATCCACGTAAATTTTCCTGAACTTCTTTCAAAAAAATGTGTTGAACACAAGTTAAAACAATTCGTTCATATTTCTGCTCTTGGAATTGAAAAAGCTATTGATAGCAAATATGCTTTAAGTAAATTAGAAGGTGAAGAAGTTGTATTAAACAACTTTTCTAAAGCTACTATTTTAAAACCTTCAGTAGTTTTCTCTCAAGATGATCAATTCAGCAATAGACTACTCTCTCTTTTAAGTCTTCTTCCTATATTTCCATTATATTATAATGGAAAAACAAAATTTTCCCCAATCCATGTTTCTGAATTATGTGAAATAATTTTAAATGTAATAGAAAAAAATATTTGTTCCGATAAAATTGAATGTGTTGGACCAGAGGAGTTATCATTCAAGCAAATTTTACAAAAGTTATTGTTTTTAATTGATAAAAAGAGATTCTTATTTCCAGTACCTTTGCAAATTGCTAAAATAATTGCATTCTTCTTTGAAAAATTACCCAAACCTTTGATAACTAGAGATCAATTAAGAATTTTAAAATATGACAATGTTCTTTCGGGTGAGTTTAAATCAAATTTTGACATAGGCATTAAAGCAAAACTAAAGTTTGAAGATGAAATAAAAAAATACTCATATATGTGGAAAAGAGGTGGGCAATATTCAAAATAATAAAAACTTTATAGTTCTATTATGCTGATTTTATTTTTTTTTCTATAAATTGTGGAATTTCCTCTTCATTTGTTAGATCATCTTTTTTACCTTTTGGCTGGAAAACAATAATTAAATGTAAAGGGCAGTATGAAAACTTTTCAACAGTCTTTCTCCCACAAAATGACGCTGAAGCTTCATTCGGATGTCCTTCCATATATTTACATGTATGCTCAGTAAGCTCTTCAAGATTTAAATTTTTTGCTGGTTCAAAATTTTTATCTAATAATAATGATCTAAATTTTGATTTTCTACTTTTTTTATTTAGATTTTTTTCATTAAAACTTATTTGGTTTTTAGAACTAATTTTTGATCTTTTAATTATTTTTGCTGATAAGTTTAATCTGAACGCTTTTCCTATGACTGCATTTCGGCTAATTCCTCCAATAATTTCTGCTATTTGGCTTGCGGTATTACCCTTTCCCCATAATTCTTTTAATTTTTCTACTTTTTCGTCAGTCCAGCTCATATAATACTATATATTGTGTGTAATATTTTTTTTATAACAATATAAAGGTACACATACAATGAAAAAAATAACAAGCATTATTATTGTTTTTTTAACATTATTACAAAAAAAAGTTTATGAATAGTTAGCTATGGTTGAATTAGATAATAAATATCAAATAGGTGAAAAGAGATTTGGGATTAATTGGATTGGTGCCTACACTCTATACTTGAAAGAGACCCGTAGATTTCTATCTGTTTTTGGTCAAACAGTTATTGGACCCATAGTTACTTCTATACTTTTTTTATTAGTAATTTCTTTAGCTATTGGAGAAGATAGGCCAAATGTTTTAGGTGTACCGTTTATTGAATTTTTAGCTCCTGGTTTAATAGCTATGCAAATAGTTCAACAAGCGTTCTCACATTCGTCTTCTTCATTGTTAATGGGAAAAGTAATGGGAAATATTATTGATCTAATTGGAGCACCTTTATCTGCTTCAGAAGTAACACTGGCAGTAATACTTGCATCAGTTACAAGAGCTTTAATGATTTCAATTATCTCTGTATTTGTATTTTCTATAATGATCGAAATTGAGATAAAAAACTATTTATTATTTTTTACATATTTATTTTTTAGTTCATTTATAATGGGTTCTGCTGGATTTATTGCAGGTCTTTGGGCGGATAAATTTGATCATATGGCAACTGCAACCAATTTCATAATTGTACCCTTATCTTTTTTATCAGGAACATTCTACTCTGTAGAACGATTACCTAATTTTTTAAATACATTAAGTCAATATAATCCATTTTTCCATATGATAGATGGATTTAGATATTCTTTTATAAATAATATGGATGGTTCAATTAAGTTTGGTTTATTTTATTTGAGTATAATATCAGTTTTATTATGGTTTATCTCATATTTTCTTTATAAAAAAGGTTATAAAATTAAATCATAAATATTATAATAAATGAGCTCATTAACTAAAAATTATAATAGAAGAAAAATTGCTTTTAAAAGAGGAAAAGGAAGCTATCTATATTCTACTACTGGAAAAAAATACTTAGATTTTGTTCAAGGCATAGCGGTAAATTCTTTAGGTCATGCTAATCAGTATTTAATTAGAGCAATTAATAAGCAATCCAAAAAAGTTTGGCATGTGTCAAATGCATTTATAATTCCAGAAGGTGAAAGACTTGCAAAAAGACTTACGCAGAAAACTTTTGCTGATTATGTTCTTTTTCAAAATTCAGGAACTGAAGCAACAGAAGCAAGCATCAAGGTAGCAAGAAAATATTTTTATTCAATAGGAAAGCCAAATAAAAATAGAATTTTATGTGTGAAAAATTCATTTCATGGAAGAACTATTGCAGCAATTTTTG
>MDTG01315643.1_pt1 | contig 10808 bp, 9 predicted proteins | sample 811421 | NCBI WGS metagenome assembly MDTG01 (sample SAMN05326645, study PRJNA326480) | marine metagenome | isolation source: seawater | place: Pacific Ocean: South East | collected 2011 | reverse complement strand
TTTGCTTAGATCAACAGACACAACTTGAGGAATTACATCACCAGCTCTTTGAATTTTAATTGTATCACCAACTCTAATATCTTTTCTTTTAATTTCATCTTCATTATGCAGCGTTGCATTGGAAACAACTACTCCTCCAACTGTAACTGGTTCAATTTGAGCAACTGGTGTAATTGCTCCAGTTCTTCCAACCTGAATAATTATTTTTTTTATTTTTGATACAGCTTTTTCTGAAGAAAATTTGTAGGCTGTAGCCCATCTAGGAGAATTAGAAGTGTTTCCAAGCCTTTTTTGTAAGCTTAAATTATTTACCTTATAAACAATGCCATCGATATCGTAATCAAGGCTGGATCTAATTTCTTCTATTTTTTTATGATATTGCTCTATCTCATTCAAACTTTTTAATGTTTTGTTATATGGATTGATATCAAAGCCCCAATCTTTGAGTTTATCAATAAATTCTGATTGTGTTTTATATAATAATGGCTCGATAATACCAAAGCCGTATGCAAAAAATTTAAGAGGTATTTTTTCTGTCTCCCTATGGTCTTTTTGTCTCAAGCTACCCCCTGCAGCGTTACGAGGATTTGCAAAATTTTTTGAGATCTTTTCAAAATCCTTTTTTCCTATATAAACCTCACCTCTTACCTCAACAATTTTAGGTAAATTTTTTTGATCTAATTTTTTCGGTATATTTTTTATTGTTTTTAAGTTTTCTAAAATATCCTCTCCAGTAATACCATCTCCACGCGATAAACCTCGGACTAAAGAACCATTCTCATAAGTTAAAGAAGCTGAAATTCCATCAATTTTAAGCTCTGATGAAAATTCAAAATTTTTATCCTTAGTATTAAGATAATTAGCTATCTTTGAAATAAAATCTGACATACCTTTTTCATCAAATGTATTAGATAATGACAACATGGGTTTTGAATGTTTAATCTTTTTAAATTTCTTTGTTAGTGGGGCTCCAATTTTCTTAAGCTCTGATGATTTTTTTGATAAGTAAGGATATTTCTCTTCCATATCCAGCAAATCAATTTTTAATTTATCGTATTTCAAGTCTGTGACTATTGGTGAATCAAGGTTGAAATAACTGTGATTATATTTTTTTATTAATTTTAAATTTTTATCGTAAATTTTTTGTATATTCTTATCTCTCTTCATTATGTCTTATCATTTATTTTTTTAGAATTTTATTAATCGTTCTTTTTACAAGACCAATTTCATTTTTTTTGGATTTTTTAATTAATTCTTTTTGTTCTTTTATATAGCTTTTATTAAGTAAGGCATAAGTATTTTCATACCATTCACCAGAATTATAATTATATCCTAATATTTTAGCAGCTTTGTTAGCTTCATCTATTAGCCCAAGATTATAATATATTTCAACTAGCCGATGCAAAGCTTCTTCAACGAATATTGTTTCATCGTAATTTTCGATTACATTTTTCAATCTATTAATTGCAGGAATCCATTTTTGGGTTTTTATATAATATTTAGCAACGTAAATCTCTTTTGCTGCTAATTGATTTTTTATTAATCCTAATTTAAATTTGAGATCCAGTGAATAGTCGGTATCAGGATAATTTTCTATATATTCATTAATCATTTCCCTTGATTTTATTAGTGGCCCAATATCTTTCTCTTCGTCTAAGATCTGCTCATAATAAGAAAGCACCATTAAGTAAGAGGCATACTCTTTGTTTTTATCAGCAGGATACTTTCTCAAAAAATCCTCTAAACTCGAGATTGCATCGTCATAAAAATTAATATTATAATAACAAAAGCCGGTCATCAAAGATGCTTTTGCTGATTGTTCTATTACTGGTAAAATTTTTTCTGCTTCAGAAAATTTTTTAGCTGCAAAGAAAAAATCACCCTTTTTCATTGATGTAAGAGCTTCTTTATAAATTTCATATGCTTTTTCTTCGTCTGGTGGTTTAACAGACAAATCTTCCTTTTTTGAACAACTGATAGATAATAAAAGGATTATAAATATTAAAGATAACTTTTGATACATTTTTTATACATATCAAATTTATTAAAATAGGTAAAATTAAGTTTTATTAAATAATTGCCGAAATTGACTTTTTGCTAATGTTAATTGTTTTATTTTCTTCTTTTGATAATCTGTTAGTTTCTAAAGACCAATTTTTATTATCGGAGAAAAATTTTAAAAGCAATTTATTGGTCAAAGCATGACCGCCTTGTGAGGTCTTTACGTGACCCAATATTCTATTTCCGGATAGCATTAAATCTCCTAAACAGTCTAAAATTTTATGGTACACAAATTCATGACGATTTCTTAAACCATCCTCATTTAGAATTTCATTATCTTTAACTACTATGGCATTTTCCAATGAGCCGCCTTTTGCTAAGCCCTTACTTTTTATTAAATCTATGTCTTCGTAAAGACAAAAGGTACGAGAATTGTAAATTTCACTTAAATTACCAGAGCTAACTCTAAACTCTTTTCTTCTAGTTCTAATAAGTGGATTTGTGTAAACAATTTCAAAATCGATAATTAAATCGTCTGATGGTTCTATAGATATATATTTTGATCCCTCTTTAACTTCAACTTTATTTTTTACTTTAATAAATTTACGCAATTCATTTTGTTCTCTAGTTCCAACCGATCTAATTGCCTCAACGAATTCACTTGCCGAACCATCCAGTATTGGCACTTCAGAAGAATCAATTTCAACTATTGCATTATCAATCCCTTCTCCAAAAAAAGAAGCCATCAAGTGTTCGACTGTTGAGACGCTTAAACCGGAGCTATTTTGAATTTTTGTACAAAGTATAGGTTCAACAACATTTTGATAACTAGCTTTTATAGTTTTAGTGCTATCAATATCAACTCTACAAAAATTTATGCCTGAGTTTGCTTCTGCAGGTTTAATTGTAAGGTTGGCATTAATACCATTGTGCAAACCTATTCCTTTAAGTCTTACTACTTTATTAAGAGTTTTTTGATTTTGAGAAAGCATCGAATATTCTTATATAATTCAGGAAGACTTTTTAAAACAAATTATGTTTCAAAAAAAAACAATATTAATCAAAAAATAAAGAAAAAAACCTAGAAATTACTGATGTTTTCTTTTGCGCTATTGGGATTGCTTCACTAGACCATCCTCTTGATAAAAGCTCACCGAAGGATTGGATGGAAGTGGCTTTGTCAAGGTTATCTTGTTTTACAAGCACTGACTCTTTTTTTTTATTGAAAAATTTTTTAAATATTGAGCCAAAACTAGATAAAATATTATCATCTTCAATGACTAGATAGATGGGTAATTCATCAATATCTAAATTTTTAATATTAATATTTCTATTAAAAATGATTTCTATCAACTCTTCTATTCTTGAGGCACTAACTTTATTTATATGATCTAAACTTATTTTTTTAAAATTAGTGTCAAAATATTTTTTATCTATAAAATAATCACTCTTATTTTCTACTTTTTCAAAATTTATTTCTTTAAAAATATGTTTCACACTGCTTAAATTGAGAGAGCATACTTTAGATATATCTTTATAAATTATGTCTGTGCCAAAATTAAAATTTTCAAAATAAGAATATGCTGAATTATTAAAAAAAGTAAGATTTGACCTATTGCTACCTAAGAATATTTTAATAAAAGATCCATTATTAGATTTATCGACTAATTCTATACCTTCAGTAAAACTTTTTAAAATTAATCTCTCTAAATTTAAATTTGATTTATTAAGTAATTTTTTTATTTTTTTAATTTCATCATTTTCCATTAAAAAAAAAGTAAGTTGATGAGAATAAAAATCTCCATATAAACCTATAGGTAGATTCTTTGTGGCATTTTTATCTAGGATAAACTTTGTATTGAATAAATGAACAATGGTTTTGCTTTTCTCAGAATTGCTTATTTTAGCTTTAATATCATTAAGAATAAATGATATATCGTCTTCAAGAACTTGATTACCATTAATTTTTTTAAAACCACTAATATTTATACAATCAAAATTATTGTGATTAGTGATAACGCTAGCTTCACTGAAGATAATATTAGTTTTTTTTTCTATTAAGGATAGGCCTTTTTTTAAATCGTTAATACTAGACTCTAAATTTATTATTTTTCCGTCTTTTATATTATTAGTAGGAATTATTTCAGTTTCGATAATTTTAAAATTTAGTTCTTCATCTTGTAGTCCCGCTGTTATCATAAATTTTTTCTCATCATACTCGATAATTAGAATTTCTTTATTATAGCTACTCATTAATTAAGTATTAATTGATCTTTAATTCTATAATCAAAAATAGAATATTTGTTAAATTTAGGATCATTATAAATTTTTATGTAATTTTGAATACTCTCTTCAAAATTTTCCTTTGGAAGTTTTATTATTTTATTATTATTAATAATTATATCCCACCTTCCTATTGCATGCTGTTGATAAGATTTAATATCATCTAAAGGATAATTAGTGTTTTTTAGCACTTTAAATACCTCCATAAAATCTTTTCTAGACCCAATTACATCTGGCAAATGTTTTAATAAAGGGCTCTCAAAAAAATCTATTATATCCCCTTTGTCAGTAATATAAAAAAAATTTTTTTTTTCAAAAAAAATAGCTATGGGTTTTTTTTCAAATATTTTTACAACTATTGAGCTAGGGTATTTTTTTTTAATTTCTATTTTATCGATTAAATCTACTTCTGAGGTGATTTTTTTAATCTTATTGACATCTAAAAAAATCATATTTTCTTTAGCAAGTTCTTTATAAAAGATGACCTTAAGTTCCTCGCTATTTAAAATTTGAGTATTAGTTATTTCTATGTTTTTTATTGATAGAAAAATATTTTTATATTTAACGTTTTTTGGATTGAAAGTGCTTAATGTTATGAAAATTAATAATAGTGCTATGACTAATAAGAACCTACTCATCTATTAATACTTGCATCTTTAATTAAATTTCTTATTAAATGATTAAATGAAATTCCACTAAAAATTGCTATTTCGGGTACTAAAGATAATTCTGTCATACCCGGCTGTGTATTTAACTCTAATAAATAAAAATTATTTTTATAAAATTTAAAATCAGATCTCGTAACCCCTCTACATTTTAAAACTCTATGAGTTTTTTCCGCAATTTTACATACCTCTTTGTATTTTTTTTTAGTTATTTGAGCTGGCATTATATGATTTGTTTTTGCGGATTTAAAATATTTAGCCTTATAGTCATAAAATTTCCTTTTTGGTCTTAACTCAATCGCTCCTAAAGCCTTTCCATTTAATACAGCAACTTGAATTTCTTGACCGCTGATATATTTTTCTATTATTAGTGTTCTGTAGTTTTTAAAAAGATTATTGATAGCGCGCTTAAGTTCATTTTGACTTTTTACAATATTGACTCCAATGCTTGACCCTTCATTAATAGGCTTTACTACAATTGGATAATTTATGAATATTTTTTTTACTTTTAAATTTGTATTTTTAAAATTAAATTCCTCTTTTTTTATTATTAAAAACTTTGGTGTGGATATTCTATTTTTCAGAAATATTTTTTTAGATGCCTCTTTATTCATTGCATTCATAGATGATAGAACTCCTGAATGAGTATAAGGAATTTTTAAAAATTCAAAGAAACTCTGCGCAAGTCCGTCTTCTCCCTCCTCTCCATGAAGAGCATTAAAGATTACATCTACTTTTTTTTTATCAATGTGGGAAAATGATTTAATTTTTGGATCAAATAGACTGGCTTTGTACCCAAGTTTCGTGATGGCTTTATAACATGCTTTTCCAGTTTTGATGCTAATTTCTCTCTCTTTGGAGTTTCCACCTAAAACAATCAGAATTTTTTTTTTTTTCATCTTATTTTTGCTCTCCTATTAATTTAATTTCTAGATCTAATTTAATTTTAGACTTATCTAAAACTCTTTTTCTAACTATCTGTATTAATTCCTCAATATCTTTTGAGCTTGCTCCTCCCTCATTAACAAAAAAATTACAATGCTTTTCTGAGATGCTAGCCTTCCCAACAATAACTTCGGAACATCCTGAATCTTTTATAAGTTTCCATGCTTTGAATTCTCCAGGATTTTTGAAAGTGCTTCCGCATGTTTTAATTTGGCTGGGTTGGCTTGCCTTTTTTTTCAAAATATACTCTTTTATTTTATTAGAAATTTTTTCTCTCTTTTCATTACTACACTGAAATTTAGCGGATAAAATAATTAAATCTTTGGGAAGATTTGTTCCTCGATAGATAAATTTAATATCATTTTTATCAATTTCAATTTCTTTTCCGTTGAAATCAACTGCTTTTAGTGAAATTAATTTTTTTGAGATTTCGTTTCCATAACATCCACTATTCATAATAATTGCTCCGCCCACTGAGCCGGGAATACAAGATAAAAACTCTAAACCTGTTAAGCTGTTTTCCTCAGCATAGCTTGAAAGTTTTTTATCAAGAGTAGCAGCGCCTACCTCTAAAATATTATTATTAAGTAAATTGATAAAAGAAAATTTTGAACTTAATTTTATGACTACACCACTAAATCCTCCATCTCTTATTAAAGTATTTGAGCCTGCTCCTAGACAAAATATTTTTTTCTTATCTTGAAAATTTTTTAAAAATTCAATTAAATCCTCTTTGTTGTTTGGTTTAAAAAAAATATCAGCGGGTCCACCCAGATTAAACCAACTATATTTATATAGTTTTTCACCAAGTATTATGGTTTTCCCAAATTTTTTTTGTAGCTCTTCCTTTTTTTCTTTATTCATAAAAATTTTACAAGACCTCTCATCCAGTTCGTTATTGACCCAGCCCCCATTCCAATAATTATTTCATTTTTGGTTAAATTTCTTTTAAAATAATTTCTTAATTCATCCTCATTATTTACCTGAATAACTATTACTTTTGAATTTTTAGAAATTAACTTTCCAAGTTTTAATAAGTCAAAGTTTTTATCTATTTTTTCACCAGCTGCATAAACTGGGCACAAAACTACTTTATGGGAATATTTAAATGCTTTAGAAAATTCCTTTTTAAGGAGTTTCATTCTTGAAAACCTGTGTGGCTGGAAAACTGCTGTTATTTGCTTTCTATTAGAAATTTCTCTTATTCCCTCTAAAACTGAAGAAATTTCAGTTGGATGATGAGCATAATCATCATAAAATTCATTGTCATTCTTTTCAAAAATTTTTGTCATTCTCCTTTGAACGCCGGTAAATTTTTGTAGAGCTTTCTTTATTGTTTTTATTTTAATACCTAAATTTATGCAAACACATATTGCTGCAGTAGAGTTTAATATATTGTATTTTCCTATTAAGTTTAAATAAATGTTTTTTATTAATCTCTTTTTACCGAAAAAATTTTTTACAAGTAAATCAAATTTACAATTTTTGTTATTATATTTAGTATTGATGATTTGGTAATCTGCTTTTTTATCGTATCCATATGTTAATAAGTTTTTTGTTCTGATTTTGCTTTTTATTTTTTTTATATTTTTATCATCAAAACAAATAATGCATTTACCAATCGGGGGTGTTCTATTAATAAATTTAATAAAATTTTTTTCTAAATTATTGTAATTTTTATAATAATCGAGATGCTCATGATCAATGTTTGTAACTATCGAGTAATTTATAGGTAATTTTAAAAAGCTTCCATCTGACTCATCTGCCTCCAAAACTGCCCACTCGCCTTTACCTAATTTGGCGTTATTTTTAATTGAATTAATTACTCCGCCATTAATTATTGTAGGGTCTAATTTAGACTCTGACAAAATTTTTGCAACCAATGAGGTGGTCGTTGTTTTGCCGTGTGCACCTGTAACAATTATATTCTTTTTTAATGAAACTATATTAGAGAGCATGTCTACTCTTTCATAAATTGGTAGTTTTCTTTTTTTTGCCTCTCTAAGCTCTTGATTATTATTTTTTATTGCTGAAGATTTAACTATAATTGTTGCTGTTTTAATGTGTTTTTTTTTATGTCCAAGAAAAAACTTTATTCCCAATCTCTTACAATTTTCTACATTTTTATTTTGATAAATATCGCTTCCTTGCACAGTAAAACCCATTACTTTCATAATTTGTGCTAGCCCACTCATACCTATTCCACCAATTCCAATTAAATGGATATTTTCATTTTGGCCTAAATTAATTTTCATATAAAATCTTTCAATTCTTTATTAATATTATTAAAAACATCTCCATCGTCATGATTATTTTGATTTTTTATTATTTTTTCTAATATTGAGTTATCTTTATAAGCTAAATTAATAAAATTAAATAATTTTATATCAATTTCTTCTTCCTCAATATGATTACAAAATCCTTTTTTTTCAAAATATTTTGCATTTTTTTTCTGATGATTGTCAGCTGAAGATTCTAGAGGTATAGCTATTATAGGTATTTTACAATACAAAAGCTCTGAAAGCGCTGAAGATCCAGCTCTTGAAATTGCTAAATCTGCTTTTTGATAATATTCAGTAATATCAAAACTAAAGTTAAATAACTCGCTTTCTATATTATTACTATCATAAATATCTTTTAATTCTTCATTTTGACCTTTAATACATTGCTGAATAATTTTGAAATTAATTTTTTCTCTCTTACATTTGATAAATATATTTGGAAGTTTTTCTGCAAAAGCTTTTGCAGCCTGACTACCTCCTAAAATAAGAATATTTAATTTATTTTCAAATTTTTTATTTTTTTTCTTATAATCTAAAATCTCTGGTCTTAATATGTTTCCTACACAAAATGTTTTGTCTTTATATTTTTTATCAATTCCTTCAACACTATCATAAGCTATGAAAATAAACTTAGCGTATGGTAATAAATATTTATTTACTTTCCCAATTGCTAAATTGTTTTCGTAAAGAGCAAAAGGTTTGTTTAATATTATGGCAGAAAAACAAATTGGAAAAGATGCATATCCTCCCATTCCAAAAACTAATTTTGGTTTTCTTTTTATAAGAAAATATAATGACTCAATAATTGAATAAATAATTTTAAAAAAAGCAAAAACTTTATTTTTAATTGAAAAACTACTAGCTTTAATAATCTTTATTTTTAAATTTTCTGGTTTATTTATAAATTTAACGCCCCTTACATCACTAGTAATTGACACATCATAGTCTTTATTTTCAAAATATTTATATAAACTCAACGCTGGGAAAATATGCCCACCTGTCCCCCCGGTAGCAATAATAATTTTGTTATTTTTCATTATCAAACCTTTTTTTTGTATAATTAAGAATTACTCCAGCTAAAATCGAGCTTCCTATTAAAGATGAGCCACCATAACTTAAAAATGGAAGTGTCATTCCAGTAGTAGGCAACAAACTTGTGTTAACCCCAACATGAATGAAGGTTTGAAAAATTAAAAGAGATGACAAGCCGCATAATGAAATTTTTAAATTATTGTCAGTTGAGTACAAGCAAGTTTTTACGATACGATAAGATATATAAAGGAAAATACAAATTACAAGCAATGAAATTATTGATCCATACTCTTCAGAAATTACAGCAATGATATAATCAGTATGAGCCTCTGGAACACTTTCTTTTAAAACTCCCTCACCCATACCTTGACCTTTCAAACCTCCCTGTTTTATTGCTGCCAGTGCCTTTTCTGTCTGAAAACTATCACCTTTAGCAGGGTCATAAAAAACTTGTAATCTTTGTATTATATACCCAAATTTTTCTGGTAATAAAATTAATAAGAGACCTGAAATAAGTAATAAAAAAAAGGAAACAATTATTAAATAATAAATTTTTACACCAGATACAAATATAACCGAAATCCACGTAGCTATAAGAAGAATTGATTGTCCTATATCAGGTTGATTCAATAACAATATTATTATTAATGTTAATGTTAATAAGCTTAATCCATAAGAATAGTAAATATTTTTTTGGTTATAATTACTTATAATACTTGCGGTAAATAAAACAAAGAAAGGTTTAATTATTTCAATTGGTTGTAACCGAAAAAAAAATAGATCTAACCATCTTTTTGCTCCTTTAACCTCCAAGCCAATGAATGGGACTAGAAACAATAATAAAAGTGAAAATATAAATAATGGAAGAATTATTTTTTTTAAAAAAGAAAGATCTAAGTAGGAAATAAATATCATTAAAAAAATTGCTAACAGTGCAAATAATAAATGCTTTGAAAAAAAGAAATAAAAATCCTTATTTAATCTTTCTCCAGCTAAAAATGATGTGGAAGAAAAGGAAAAATAGATTCCTAAAAAGAATAAGATTATAAAGCAAAAAAAAATATTTTTATCTAGGTTTCTCCAGAAATTGCTTATTCTGTCTGTGCTAAAAAAATCTCTTAACATAAGTTTTAGTATATTTCTTAAATTTATTCCCTCTATCCTCAAAATTTTTAAATTGATCAAATGATGCACTTGCTGGGCTGAATAAAACTGTGATTTTTTTATCCACGTTTCTTTGATTTTTAAATATGATTTTTAATACGTCTTTTAAAGATTTTTTTATCGTATATTTAACCTTTCCTCTCAAATAATTCGCAAAAAATAATGGTTTTTTTCCAATTATGTATGCATGTGCAATTCTATTTTTAATCTTGTTTACATTAATTTTATCATCGGTTTTCGGAAGGCCGCCCAAAATCCAAATTATGTTATCATTATTTAAGATAGCCTTCTCAGATGAAATAAAAGATGTTGCTTTAGAGTCATTTATAAATACAAATTTCTTAGTTTTAAGAAAAATTTCATGTCTATGGTATAGACCTTTAAATGAAGCTAAAGATTTAAAAAAAAAATTTTTTGAAATTCTAAATTTTTTTAC
>MDTG01245771.1_pt1 | contig 10808 bp, 8 predicted proteins | sample 811421 | NCBI WGS metagenome assembly MDTG01 (sample SAMN05326645, study PRJNA326480) | marine metagenome | isolation source: seawater | place: Pacific Ocean: South East | collected 2011 | reverse complement strand
AGCCACCCCTGAAAAGTGGGACGGTGAAATCCGAGTTCCCTTTGCCATTGAGGCCCCACTTTCCGGCGTGGAGGAGCGATTCACTCCGGAGGATGCCCTTTGGTATCAGCGTAGCGTTGAAATTCAAAAGAAAGTCGGCAAGCGCTATCACCTCAACTTCGAGGCGGTGGACTACGAAACGACGGCCTTGGTCAACGGAAAGCAGGTTGGTGAGAACCGTGGCGGCAACATGCCTTTCACCTTTGATATCACCGATGCTGTTCGTAGTGGCGAAAATGAAATCGTGGTAAAAGTCACGGATGCGACCGACAAACCCGGCACCTACCAATTGCATGGCAAGCAGCGACTAAATCCCCGGGGGATCTGGTACACGCCCGTCTCCGGGATCTGGCAGACGGTTTGGTTGGAAGAGGTGCCCGAAGTACACCTGACCCGGTTGAAAGTCACAACGAAGATCAGCGGGCGCGTCGCCATCGAAGTGGAACACAACGGAGCAGAGGACGCTGAAGTCGTGGTGACGGCCTTGCAAGGGGAACGTGAGATTGCCGGAACCCGCTCCACCGCCGGGTCGATCCAGCTTTCCATTCCTAACCCGATGCTGTGGTCTCCGGGTTCTCCTTATCTCTACAACCTTGACATCAAGGTGGGGGATGACTTGGTGCGTTCTTACCTTGGCGTGCGCGAGACCGGAATAGAGAAAGACGAAGACGGCCACCTGCGTTTCACCTTAAACGGTAAGACAATTTTTCACTGGGGTACGCTCGACCAGGGCTGGTGGCCTGACGGACTCCTGACGCCACCCTCTGAGGAGGCGATGGTGTCTGACATCATTTTTTTGAAAAAGGCCGGATTCAATGTTATTCGCAAGCACATCAAGGTGGAACCCCGCCGCTACTACTATGAGTGCGACAAGATCGGAATGATGGTTTGGCAGGATCAAGTCAGTCACCGCGCTCCGGTCGATGATCCAGAGTGGACCCGGCTGTTGCCTACCCCTGAAAAAGGCGTCTGGCCGGAGAAGGATCACCAGCATTTCATGAGCGAGCTGAAGCTGATGATCGACACCTATTACAATCACCCAAGCATTGTTCAGTGGGTGCCGTTCAATGAGCGCTGGGGGCAGCACAATACCCAGGCGGTCGGTGACTGGAATACTGAGTATGATCCGAGCCGCCACGTGAACGTGGCAAGCGGTGGAAACTTCTTTCCCTCTGGGCACATCGTGGACGCTCATCGCTACCCACATCCAGAGTTCCCTTTTGATCAGGACGGTGGTCGCTTCGATGGCTTCGTCAAAGTCATGGGTGAGTTTGGTGGACACGGGTTCCCCGTCGACGGACACGTCTGGGACCCCAAGACTCGCAACTGGGGCTACGGTGGTCTTCCCGAAGACAAGGAGGAGTGGCTCAGTCGCTATCGCACCTCCATCGAGATGCTGAAAGAACTAAAGGACAAGGGGATCGCCGGCGGTATCTACACTCAGACCACTGACGTTGAAGGCGAGATTAACGGACTTATCACCTATGACCGTGAGGTGCAGAAAGTCTCTCCAGAACAAATCGAAGAGATCGGTCGCGTTCTTTTCGAATAGGCCTGATTTGCTTAGAGGAGACTCCGTAATATCGGTTCTACGCTCGCGAGATCAGTTGCGGGTTTGTTACTTGTTAACATTCCTCCTGGCTTAAAGGGGCCGTTGGATTGTATTGTTTTGTTGATGAAATTACATCGCTTTGAGCAAACTCACGTCTTGCCTATCTCTCTTGAGACAGCTTGGGAGTTTTTTTCGGACTCGAAGAACCTTGATGGGATGACCCCTCCAGAGTTGGAGTTCGAAACCCTGGCTGGGAACGACGAATTGATGTTCCCTGGTCAGATCATCGTCCATCGGATTGGCCTGGCACCCATGGTAAAAGTGCTTTGGACGACCGAGATTACCCAGATGGAGTTTCAGTCTTACTTTATCGATGAGCAACGGTCGGGGCCCTATCGCTTTTGGCATCACCTTCACCGTTTTGAAGCCTGTGAGGGTGGAACACGGGTCATTGACAGGATCCACTATGCCTTGCCGTTTTTTCCCTTCGGTGAATTGGGTCGTCCGATGGTGCGAGACCGGCTAGATCAGATTTTCGGGTTTCGGCGTGCATGCCTTGAGAAGCGTTTTGGATCCAGGTAGATGAAGATTGATCACCGCGAAAGTGGTTGGCGGCTCTAATGGCTCAGGAGAGAGTAACGCCACCCTTACACCAGGTATTAGGCCCTAGTAGGCAGGTTTAAGAGTGGTTTTGTGAGGAGACCTTACTACCAAAAAACTTGAGATTTCTTTTCTGTTGGCCGCCTATTTTAACGCGGTTTCACCTCCAGGGCCGGGGGACGAATATTGAGGTGACTGAGATTTATTAGCTTTGTGAATCTTTCTCCAACTCATCGATGGCTTTGAGTGTGCCGGCAATCGTGCCAAAGGTTGGTGCAAACATCCACCCAACCAAGGGAATCATCATGAGTAGCAGGTAGCCAGAACCCAGCCCAATGGAGATAGACTTTCGTTCTTTGACGAAAGCATCGCTGTCGACCAGAGAGAGCCCCCGGTTTTCGAGAGGAAAATCCATCAGGCCATAGCCAAGAAAGCGTGACTGGGTTAGGAACATCCCGACTGCGGATATCAGCGAACCTATGACAGGGACGAAGCCGCAGGCAAAGAAGAGAACGTTGGCGAGCATTTCCCTGAGGATATACTGCAGGTTGATCCTCGCGCTTCGTGCAAATGATTGGCCGACGCTGAGGCTCGTCTTAACAAAGTCTTTGCCTTTAACTGCCTTGAGGGTTTCCTCTGCGATGGTGCCGAGGAACGGAGCCAAAAGAATAAGGGCAAGGTGTTTATGAATAAAGACAAAGCCGGCCACGAGTGCGAGGAAGGTGAGAATCGCGGTCGTGATAGTCACAGTCTTATCGAGCCACTCCCATGGAATTCTGACAAGGCCGTCGATCCATCCTGAGATGCCTCCTGCTGCGAAGTAGATCACGGTGACAAGGACAAGGCTTAGCAAGAGGCTGATCGCGCCTGGGAGTATTAGAAAGGGCCAGAGTTGATACCTGAACAGGGCCTTGGGAACCTGCAGGTAGGCAGTGAAACCGTTGAGGGTATTGGTGGCAATGTGGTGTATCGGCATGAAACGAAAAGGCTGAAGAGGATCAGGTGAATGAGGGCAACCTAGTGGATTGTCTTTCCATCGCAAGACTGCAAGTAATGGTCTCAGGCGCAATACCTGATCAAGCCCCTCGACGGTTGCAGCGAAAATTCTAAGGTTGGGAACGATGAATCGACTTCTCCAAACCCTCTCAGTCGGCGCACTGATGCTGACGATTTCTCAGGTGACTTCTCTCGCTGAAACCCTGTCATTACCTCATTTTTTTAGTGACCACATGGTCTTGCAGCGGGAGGTCCCTTCCGCCGTGTGGGGTAAGGCAGCTCCAAACACGGAGGTGAAGGTTTCGTTCAAAGGGAATTCGGGGAAGGTCACTTCTGATGAGCAGGGCAACTGGCGCACGGCGGTTGTGACCGGGGCGGCGGACGCTAAGGGTGCTGAACTGGTTATCACATCGGGCGAAGAGAAAATCGTAATCAATGATGTGCTGGTCGGTGAGGTCTGGCTGGCATCTGGTCAGTCCAACATGGTCTGGACCGTGGATCGGGCGGAGCAATATGCCGAGGAAATTGCCAAGGCTGACTTTCCTGAGATGCGATTCTTCAATGCGCCTACAGTGACAGCAGTCGAGCCGCAGGATGATATCGAAGGGAAGTGGACTTCGGCCAACTCCGAAACGGTTGGTGGTTATTCAGCAGTGGCCTATTTCTTTGCCAAGAAACTGCATGGCGAGCTGAATATTCCCGTCGGAGTCATCAAGACGGCTTGGGGAGGCAAGCCAGTCGAAACCTTTACCAGTCGTGAGGCGCTCTCCACCCTGCCTGGAACAAAAAAACTGGTCGACGCCGTCCTTTTGGCAGATTCCGATTACGATCCAGAAAAGGCTCAGAGTTTCTACGAGAAGCGACTCGCTAGCTGGAAAACAGCCTCTGCTGACTGGAAGGAAAAGCCGGAAGAGCAGCGTGGTCGGGCTCCACGAAAGCCGGTGTCCCCGAAGCGCCCACTTGATACCGAGGGCAAGCCCGGCGTGCTTTTCAATTCGATGATCCATCCGTTCGTGGGCTACACGATTCGGGGAGCGATCTGGTATCAAGGTGAGGGTAATGCCAAGGAGGGGGCGGTTCCCTATGACAAGACCCTGCCGCTAATGATTAATGACTGGCGAACGCGCTGGGACGACGAGTTCTCCTTCTACTATGTGCAACTGGCTAATTTCCGCCAGCCGACGACCAAGCCGGGTGATGACGATCCGTGGCCTCTTCTCCAGAATCGGATGCGCCTTGTGCTCGATACCACGCCGAAAACAGGAATGGCGATCATCAATGATGTAGGTGAAGCCGACGACATTCACCCGTGGAACAAGCATGATGTGGGTGATCGTCTTGCTCTCTGGGCGTTAGCCAAAGACTATGGTAAGGATCTCGTGGCCCACTCCGGCCCACTCTACCGGGCTGTCAAATTTCGGGATAAAGAAGCCCGCGTATTCTTTGACCAGGTCGGCAGCGGACTCGGGGTTCGAGGTGGCGGAAAACTGAAGCGTTTTGAAATCGCGGGGGAAGACAAGGTCTGGCATTGGGCAAATGCGAGGATCGAAGGCGTGGATTCCGTCGTGGTGTCGAGCAAGACTGTGGAAGCTCCGGTAGCGGTGCGTTATGCCTGGGCGTCGAACCCAGAAGGTGCTAATTTGATCAACAGCGAAAGTCTTCCGGCTTCGGTATTCCGCACCGACGACTGAGACGATGCGATTTCCGTTGATGTGATTGAGGCCGCTGCCGACGCAGAGGGCCACAAAGAACTCTCCGCAGGGATTAAAGCGTTGGCAGCCAAGAGACAGACCTTGGAACGTCAGAGCGAGGAATTCAAATAGGTGGCTGCTGAACATACCAGGCTGATGGAAGAGTGGCGTGCCACTTCTCCAGAGCGGTAATAACCTGATGGCAGCTGCGAATACCCGATCTGACAGCTAAACAGACGGGTAGGGTGGCTACGACATTATCTTGTTAAGAATCGCGTTTCTTTGTTCTAATACAGGTGAATACTAGAATGCTACCGTGAGCGACCCTAACGACAAACTGACCCAGATAACGCTGCTGTGGACGAATGCCCAACCCTCAGTGGTGGCGTTTATTCGTTCGATCACGCCACAGTTGGCGGACGCGGAGGATATTCTCCAGGAAACCGCACGCCAGGTCGCAACACGGTTTGATGATTACGATCAGTCACGCCCTTTTGTGCCCTGGGCAATGGGAATCGCGAAATATAAGGTTCTGGAATGGCGGCGCAAGCAGGCGAGGGGGGGGGTCCTGCTAGAAGAGGATGCGATCGATGCGATCAATTTCTCATACACGGAACGTGCCGAAGACTGGCCGGAGGTTGGCAGGGCGATTGACCTTTGCCTGAAGAAGGCTTCGCCGGCTGCCGAGAAGCTGCTGGTGCTGCGCTACCTCGAAAATTTGAAGCCCGCAGAGATTGCACGGCGGCTCGATTCGAGTGCGAATTCAGTATCCGTTCGTCTGACGCGGGCGCGAACGGCTTTACGCGAATGCATTCGGAGGCGCCTCAAGGAGGCGGAAATTGGATAATGGAAAATCCTGACAAAAATATTGATGCCTGGCTCGATGGTGTCCTTGAAAAAGAGGGATGCCACGAGCTGAACGGATGGATCGTGGCGTCCCCGGAGAACGCTGAATATTTCGCGGAGCGGTCGCACATCCACTCCAGTCTGTTCGATTGGGCCAAGGCGATCGGTTCTTGCGGCGTTGATGATGTGGTCGAGTCAGTGGAGTACTCCATGGCGTCTAACTCGCCGAAGATTCGCGGGAAGGCCAAGGCAATAGCAGCTGCTGTGGTTGCCGTGCTGTTAGCAGTCTTTCTTTTAAATTCGGATCCGGCTCCTGTCCCGGGTAACCCGGTGGCCGAGCTGATAGAGAGTTCCGGTGCCAAGCTGGTCTACCACGGACAAGCGATGGCGGCAGAAGAGAAGGTGATTCTTTCTGGGAACTATCAACTCGTTGAGGGGATTGCTTCAATTGAGTTCGAAACCGGGGTTACTCTTTTGATCGAGGCTCCGGCTGAGTTTCGTATGGCGTCGTCTGAGTTGGTCGAACTGAGCAGTGGTCGCGTCTCGGCCCATGTGCCGCCGGAGGGCATTGGGTTTACTATTAAAACTCCGTCTGCTGAGGTGGTCGACTACGGAACTGACTTTGCTGTTGAGGTTGGGAAAGACCGATCCAGTGAAGTTCACGTATTTGAAGGGGAGGTGAAAGTGCAGCTACGCGGAGGGGAGACGGACCCGGTCCGACTCCTGACCAACGACGCGACGCGGATCGAGTATGAAACGGATGTCCCGCTTGGAATTCCGGTCGATAACGATCGTTTTCTCCGCAGCCTTGATGAACCGGCCATGGAATACTCTCGGATCATTCGCGAGATGAATCCGGTGGTTTACTTCCGTATGGGAATCCCCAAGGAAGGAAAGGTGATGAAAAACCTGGGAGGCCCGATCGACGGCCAGTTGATGGACGGTGCTTGCAAGCGTCCTCCGTTTGCTCCCGGCCGTGTTGGATCATCGGTCAAGTTTGAGGGCCCCGGCGTTAGCCCCCATGTGGTAGCTTACAATTATCCCAAGGCGGAAGGGCCGATTTCTGTCTCCGCGTGGGTTCGAGCTGGGAGCTGGTCACGGCGGGGATGCATTGCGGCGAATGAGAATAAAAATGTGTTGGGTCAATTTCGACTGGGATTCGATCGTGACTCCGGAAGGATTAAGGTGAGAGTGCGGGATGACGAGAATCGAGAAGTACAACTCATCGATCCGGAGGTTCTTCCGTTGAAGGAGTGGCAACACATTGTCTTTGTAGCTGACGGCGAGACCCTGCGCTTGTTCCGGAACGGTCAGGAGGTGGCCTCAGCCGAATGCGGTCTGATCAGTAACCCCCGCAATACAAGTGCCGATCAATTGTTTGTTGGTGCACAGGACAATCGCGATGGAAAAATGACCCACTTTTGGCATGGGCGCATCGATGAGATTGCTCTGTTCAATCACCCGCTAACAGATGCAGATATCATGAAGCAGTATCAGTCGGTTTCCCAATAATGAGACTATTCTTAAATTCCCTGCTCCTTTGCTTCTTCGTCTTCAGCTCTGAAGTGGAGGCGCGTACCAAGGAAGAACGCTTGGCTGCCAAGGCGGCCCGTGAAGCGAAGGAACCCCCATTCCCTGAGGGGCTCAAGCAGTATCCCGAGGTCAAGCCGGCGCCGCCCGTGGCCATTGATGTGGAGCTGGTGCTGAGTCGCCAGCAGATTGCGAACGCGGCCTCTGTGATTGACGAGCATATTGCCAATGGGCTCGCCAAAGCTGAAGTGAAAGCCAATCCGGCCGCGAGCGAAGAAGCGCTTTTGAGGAGACTTTATCTCGATATCATTGGCCGAATTCCCTCTGACGATGAAGCCGACCGGTTCTTTGCCAGTAGAGATCCTGACAAGGTTGCTGATTTGATTGATGAGCTACTAGTCTCCGATGGCTATCGTTTGCATCAATTTACCTGGATGGGGGACATGCTGCGCCACAAAAGCGAGGGAGCTCGACGTGGGGACTTCGCGCTTTATGATCGCTGGCTCAAGGATCAGTTGAAAATGAATCGCCCATGGAATGAGGTGGTTTATGAAATGCTCACGGCGAAAGGCAGCCTCGCGACCTCAGGGCCGGCCGGCTATTTGATGCGCGACCCGGGAATGCCACTCGATAATCTCGCGAATACCCTGACAATCTTTCTTGGCGCCAATGTTTCCTGCGCGCAGTGTCACGATCATCCGCTGGCTCAGTGGACTCAGCAGGAATTCTATGAGATGGCCGCCTTCTTCGGGTCGAGTGAGGTGAGCGCTCGTGATCCTCGGAAAATCAGCAAAAACCTGGCAACGAATGCGCTTTCGAAGCAGGACTTGATTAAGGTAGTGGCGCAGAACATGGCCAGTATTACTGAATTGGGTGCTCAGGAATTGGTTTATCCGGAAGACTACGCTTATGATCACGCTAAGCCGGGTGATCCAGTTGTGCCTATGCTGCTGTCATGGGGCGGTGACGATTTTAAAGGTGCGGCATACCAGGTGGATACCGAGAACCCGACCGAGCTGCGTCATAGTTTTGCGAGCTGGATGACCCACCCAGAGAATCCACGTTTCGCGACGACGATCGCCAATCGTCTCTGGAAGAAAAATTTCGGAATTGCGGTTCAGGAACCTGTTGAAGACATGGACGATCCTCGTCTCGCCTCCAATCCGGCACTGCTGGCGTTTCTCGGACAAATCGTGGTGGCGGCCAAGTTCGATCTGCGTGAATACCAGCGGGTGCTCTACAACACGAAGACTTACCAGGCCGAAGCCAGCGTGACGCCGCCGATTGGCGACATCGATGACTTCGCGTTCCCGGGCCCTGTGCTGCGCCGCATGACCGCAGAGCAGGCATGGGACTCCATTCAGACGCTGATTGCCGGGACAAAGATCGATAGCTACGAAACGGACTACTCGCACTATGTCACCAAATTTGCGTTTCCGTTTGATGATTTTACCGATGAGGAAATCTACAACACGGCTCTGGCGATGAAAGCTTCAGGCTACCTGACGAAAAAGGAGAGGCAGCGAGGTCTTGATCTCCGGGCCTCCGCGCTACAGCAGCCAGAGAGACCGGATCACTTTCTGAGGATGTTTGGTCAGTCTTCGAGAGAGCTGATCGACGATGGCAGCCTCGAGGGGAATATCCCACAGACCCTGGTGCTGATGAATGGCCAAATTCAGGAAATGGTTTCAGCGCGTGATGCCAGGTTGATTCGCAAGGCGAAGTCTCTTGATTCGATGGATGACCAGGTAGAATTTCTCTATCTCAGCTTCTTCAGTAGGAAGCCGACCGAAAAGGAGTCTGATCGCATCAAGCAGGCGATGGAGGAGGGAACATCGATTCCCGATCTCGCCTGGGTCCTTTTTAACACACCTGAATTTCTTTTTGTTCAGTAGTCTGGGCTGACTTTGAACCTGACATTTTCCCCAACCCTTTTCTCCGCGACTATGAAATTGGATACCGACTTTTCCCGGCGGCGCTTCGTTGAGCGGATCGCAAAATCGGCACTTGGCCTGACGGTCTTGCCAACAATTGGCTACACCGCCGACGGCGTGCGCGGAACTGGGTTTGGCAAAGCCAAAAACATCATCTTTCTCCAGGCTCGCGGCGGCATGAGTCACGTCGACACCTTCGATCCTAAGGAAGGTGGTTCGAAGGGACCGGCTGAAGCCATTTCGACCTCTGCAGATTTTCAAGTGACCTCCTACCTGCCCGAGACCGCGAAGGTAGCTGATCGCCTTTCCGTGATTCGCACGATGACAGCCAAGATCGGAGTGCACGGTCCAGCGCAGTATTTTATGCGAACGGGCTTTGCTGAGCGCACTACAGTAAAGCATCCCAACCTCGGTGCCTGGGCGCAACACTATCTCGGTACTAGCCACGAGCCCCTCCCTTCGTCCGCCTGCATCAATGACGGCCCGCGCTACGGCAACGGATTCTTTGAGCCTTCCTTCAGCCCCATTCCAATTCACAATCCCATGACCGGGCTTAAGAATGTTGACGTTTCCGGGGGAGCGGATCAACTCAAAGAGAAACTCGATCTGGCGCAAGACCTGAGTGTCGGTTTCATGGATAAATATCCGGATGCGAACGTTTCCGCCTATCGAGAATTCTACGATAATACGCTGCGCCTGCTCCGCAGCGAAGACCTCTCAGCTTTTGATATCACTCAGGAGCCGAACGTGGTTCGGGAGCGTTTTGGAATGGGTCAGTTCGGGCAAGGGTGTCTCCTCGCTCGTCGTCTCGTTCAGGCCGGAGTTCGATATGTCGAAGTGAGCAGTGAAGGCTGGGACATGCACAACACACTCGAGGCTGACATGGAAGAGGTGGCGCCTTCGTTTGACCAGGCTTACGCTGCTCTGATCCAAGATCTCGAGGCAAACGGTCTACTCGACTCTACTCTCGTGGTGCTGGCGACCGAGTTTGGACGCAAGCCAACGTGGGGCGGCAAGGGTCGTGGGCATTACCCGATTTGTTTCTCTACTGTTTTGGCCGGCGGCGGCGTGAAGCGTGGCTACGTTTATGGGGCTTCTGACGAAGAGGGGCGTCATCCGGACAAGCCGACGACCGTCGAAGATTTTCACGCAACGATAGGCTGGGCTGCAGGAATGCCGATTGAGGAACCGTTCATTACTTCGACGGGTCGCCCCTTTCAGGTGGGCGGCTCCGCAGCGAAGGTGGTTCACGATGTTTTTGCTTAGGGAAGTTTTTCAACAACTGGCAAAGCTTTTAGAGCGTCGCCTTTGCTTGGCCGTATTACCTCTTATTTTCACTTTAGGCTGAACACAGGAACGTGATGGTGTCTCTAATTTTTGTTTTTCTTGCAAACTGCAAGCGTGGTTTGCAGACAATCCTACAGCAAAAGTCCAAAGAGTTCGCCGACGCTCTGGCTGAAGAATGGAAGTGGCACCTCATGGGTCAGGAGAAAGCTTTATGAAAAATACTATCATCCACTTATTCATGGCGCTTATGGCGCTGGTTCCCGGATTTGCCTCAGCTGAGAGCAAACCTAATGTCGTCCTCATCTATATCGATGATCTCGGTTACGGTGATCT
>MDTG01213774.1_pt1 | contig 10808 bp, 9 predicted proteins | sample 811421 | NCBI WGS metagenome assembly MDTG01 (sample SAMN05326645, study PRJNA326480) | marine metagenome | isolation source: seawater | place: Pacific Ocean: South East | collected 2011 | reverse complement strand
TCATTAAATTAGAATTTACAGTATTTAAAACTTTAGGAATATGTTTTATTTCCCTGACATTGTTTATTGGGTTTATATTTTCTATACATGGAAATAATTTAACAGCGTTTGCTTTAAAGAGGAGTTTACAAAGTAATTGAAGTCCTTCGGATAGATTTTTTTTGTCTTCACGAGCTAATCTATAGTAGATAAGTGGATCATTAAATATAGGGATTTTTACTATTTTCCCTTTACTCTTTGGAATTATCATAACATAATAAATAGCCATTTTTCTCCATTTTTTTGATACAATATCCTTGTGTTTTCTATGGCTTAACATAGCCATTTTTAAATATGGCTTTGAACTTATTGAACAGCCAAAACTATACTTATTCGAAAATTCTTTCACTTGATGTACTGGAACACCCATCCCCTCCTGATTAACTTCTTCATCAAAAAGTGCAACTACCTTTACTGTGGGGTGCATTTGAAAACTTCTTCCAGCACCTGTTTTTAGGTTTGATCTTTTAAGAATCATAGGGGATTCAATTGTACCGGCTGCCATTAAAATATTTTTAGCATTAAAAAAGGTACTCTTTTTATTATTTAAAGCTTCAATCTGCCAATTTTTGCCTTTTTTTATCAGTTTATTTACACTAATTCCAGTGTATAAAATTCCTCCAAGTTCAGAATATTCCTTTAGATAGGTTTGGGACATTGTCATTTTTTTTCCTGAATGGTTTTTTTCATATTTAAACCATCTAGGTATTTCACTAACATTCCAATCCAATTTTTTTGCTCCAAATTCTAATTTTAATGATGCTTTTGGGATTAGTGATTTTTTAGGATAATAGCTAATGGATAGATCTTCTTCTATTCTTGCGAAATATTTTTCAAGATCCTTTCTTGACTTACCTTTTAATAAAAAGGTTTTACGCCAAGAGTCCAGTAAAGCCTTGGGAGTCCTATGATATAGACCGCTATTTACTTCGCTTCCACCTCCAAGAGTCATTCCTTCAACGAATGCTATATTACCGCCACCAAAAGTGATATTAACACCCGCATTTTTATATTTACTTATCATTTCAGAATATGTAAAAGGATCTATATTTTTTTTTGATAAATTTTCACCCTTCTCAAGTAATAAAACTTCATAGCCTCTCTTTTGTAATTCCTTTGCAGACACAGCACCTCCTGGTCCAGAACCTATGATAACAAAGTCATATAGTTTATCATCTTTTGTAATCTTTTTATAATTACTTTTTATTTCTTTAATGTTTTGACCTATGGCAACCTCAAAAAGACTATCATGAAAGCGAATTAAATTTCTCAATAAAGCTATATTAGATAATCTTAAATTTTCTATAATCTTTTTTTTTGAACCCAAAAATAAAATAAATTTATACAAAGAAAGATTCATCATAAATAGGGTTGCTATTAACCTTATTCCAAGTGATAAATAGTCGGGAATTTTTCCTAAGTGATAAATTAAAAGGTTTGTTAATTCGGTGTTGCCTTGTTTATTATTATCTAAAGTGTTTTTTTCAGAGATATATAGCTTGATAAATTTTTTATAGTAAAAGTCCAACATTGGCTATATGAACTTTGCCGTTATAAAAGTTATAACTGAAAAAAGTAACACTAAATATGACTGTAGATCTTTTACAGTAAATAATACTGGATCAATTAGTACCTTCCCTCTAAATGCTAAAAACCATATTCTAGAGATCCAATAGAGTATTAATGGCACTAAAATCATCAATATAATTGGACTTTGATATTTAAGCCCTATTTCATCGCTTCCATTGTAAAGAATAAGGGTAAGAATAGAAATTAAACCACTTGATACCCCAATTGGAATAATTATTGCTTCATCACCAGCTCTGTAGCCTCTGCCACCTAATGATTTCTTATAATTTTTAGTTGACACCTTAAGATCTACATACCTTTTTAATAATCCCAAACTAAAAAATAAAAAGATAGAAAATGATAATATCCATGATGAAAAAGATATATCATTAATTAGATGTCCTGAGATGAGTCTAAAAGCATAAAAACTTGTTAGAGTTAACACATCAAGTATATATTGTTTTTTTAAAAGGTTTGAATAAAGAATGTTTAAGATGACATATAATATTGTAATTACAAAAAAGCCCATATCAATTTTAAAAGATAAAAAGAAAGAAGAAGCTAAAAGTATCATGGATATAAATAGAGAGATAAAGATAGATATTTGAGCAGATGCCAAAGGTCTATTCTTTTTTGATACATGCTTCCTATCATGGTTAAGATCGATTATATCATTATATATGTATATTCCTGATGCTAAAAAAGAAAATGCTAAAAATCCAAAAAAGGTTTTTATAATGACATCAAATGAAAATGAATGATCTGCAAAAACTGGTAAAAAAAGTAATATGTTTTTTACCCATTGATGAATCCTCAGAGCTTTAAATATAACTTTTAGGTTTGGTTTTTTAACATTTATAGCTTTTAGTATATTTACTTTTTTATCTTTTAAAACCTTAGCCAGATTATTCTTAGAACAAACTAATATTGCCTTTTTACAATCATCCCATATTGGTATATCTCTTTTTGAGTCGCCAATGTAAATAAAATCTTTCACGCTCTTTTTAATACGATTCAATTTAATATGACCAATATTATTTATTCCTTGTTCTGAGGCAATAACCTCATCAAACAAACCAAGATAGTTCGAAACTGAATCAGCATAGGTTTTTGAAGCCCCTGTTGCTAATAGAACTTTGTAACCTTTACTACGGTAGTTTCTTACTATTGATATTACTTCGTCGTTATATGGAAGATATTTAGGATTCTGATTTACAATTTTTGATAAATAGACTTTAGCAAACGAAATGTTATTTGAAAGAATATAAAATAGGCATTTAAAAAATGCCATGGGGTTTAAGAAGAATGATCTAACTAAGGATTCCTTAAATAGATCTATTTTGATTAATGTGTCATCTAGATCTACTACCAAATTTGTACTTGTTTTAAAAGCCATTGAGCTTTGGTTTATGATTTTAGTTTACAAATAAGATTATCTAAATCATTTCTTATTCCTAACAAAAATTCTTTGCTGGTACTCGCTACATGAGGAGTCATAAAAAAGAAATCAGGATAAAATTCACATAAAATACCATCGTAAGGCTCTTCCCAAAATACATCAAAAGCTGCTCTTAATCGTTTCCTTTTAAGCTCATTGTACAATGAAATTTCATCAACTATATTTCCTCTAGCAGTATTGATTAAAATACTATTATCCTTCATCCATGATAGTTTTTTTTTATCGAAAAAAGATATGTTTTCTTTATTACCAGGAATGTTCAAAGTGATACAATCCGCTTCCTTTACTAATTTTTTGAGATTTTTTTTTTCATCCTTAATAACGTCATAAGTTTTTACTTTAAGAAATGAGCTCATGTTCTTTGAAATCCTTGACCCAATATTACCATTCCCAATGATGAGTAGATTATTATTTGAAAAAACACCGCGAACATTCTTGGTCCAAGGTTTAAATGAACCAAGTTCACTATACAACATTCTAAAAATTAATCCACAGGTAAAATGTGCAGTCTCCTCGTATATTATATTTGTTGTATTTTTAGATGGGAATTGAACAAAAATATTTTTATTTCGAGCTTCTTTCTCAGGTACATTTTCTTTACCAATACCTGCTCTAAAGATTGCCTTTAAATTAAGAAAACCATTTAAATCAATAGATTTACTACCGATAAAAGCAAGCTCAGCTTCAGATTTATTTTCAGTAAAATCCAAACCCTTATCATATCCATTCAAGGTAGATGTATTTTTCCAAATTTTCATCTAATAAGCCTGTTTTTTAAAATAACTGTTAATTAACTTTTTGAATTCATGATTGACTTCCTGAGTTGATATGAAAACCGAACCATAACCTTTACATAGGATAATTCTTAATTTATTGCCAATGTTTTTTTTGTCTTTACTTAGTGCATGTAGAAACTTATTTACTTCAAGATTTTTAATACTATAGTCATTCCAAAAGTTTATCAAAAAGTCCCTAATTTCATCTCTTACACTTTCCTTAAGATAATTTTGTTTTACAGAAATATAATTTGCTATATCCATCCCAAAACTGACTGCTATTCCATGAGGAATGGAATAATTTGTAAGAGATTCGATTGCGTGGCCAAATGAATGCCCATAGTTAAAAATTTGCCTTTCTTTCCTGTCAAATTCATCAATTTCTATCATTTCTTTCTTGATAAGCAAACTTTTTGAGATAATTTGAGCTAATGGGACTTCATTAAAATCTTTTTTTAGATATGCATTTTTAAAATTTTGAAAAGGCTCTTTCCCTTTTATAACAAAATAATGAGACATTTCACCAAAACCAGATTGAATATCTGCTTGAGAAAGTGTGTCAAGAAATTTCAAATTAATACAAATTTTGTTTGGGGGATAAAAACCACCTAATTGATTCTTGTATTTCCCAAAGTTAATTGATGTTTTACTGCCTATGCAGCTATCACCTTGCGCCAATAAGGTAGTTGGGAAAAAAAACCATTTAACCCCTCTGAAAATTACTGATGAAATGAAAGCAGTAACATCTTGAATTATTCCCCCTCCAATGGCAATAAGTTTATTATTTTTTTTAAAACCAGATTTTAACAATTCTTCAATAACATATTTTATCCCCTCATAGCTCTTTTGATTTTCATTCGCTGTTAATAAAATAACCTTATTCTGAAACCGTAAGTTTTGAAATATATCCGGGTATAATTGATTGATTCTCTCATCTACTATTATTACATCTCCTTTTTTAACTAAATTTTTGAGTTCATATCCAGTATCTTTTATAAATTTAACTTTATAGTTGTGAATCAAAGATTGGACATTAAAATCAAGCACTTACAAAACCTCCATCAACTATTATATTTTGGCCAGTTATGTAAGAATTTTTTTCACTACAAAGAAAAAGTACAACATTTGCTATTTCATGAGCATCCGCAAGCCTTTTTTGGGGGATTAAACTTTTGAGTTCATCAATTTGACTATTGTTTAGGATTTTTCTAGTCAATTCAGTATCTACAAATCCAGGAGATAAAGCATTCACAAGTATATTATGCTCGGCCAAATCCAATGCTACTGATTTTGTAAAACCTATTAGGCCTGATTTAGTTGCAGAATAAATTGATCTTTTTCTCTTACTAACTACTCCAAAGATTGAAGCAATATTAAGTATTTTACCAGAACGATTTTTAAGCATAATCTTTGAGACTATTTTCGTAATCAAAAATGGCCCTTTGAGGTTAACACTATTAATAAAATCCCAATCACTTTCCTCAGTATCACTAATAGGATTTATTTTATTGACCCCTGCATTATTAACTAAAACATCAATTTGTTTATATTTTTTTATTTTATTTAAAAACTTACCTATTGAATCTTGAGATGAAAAGTCTAACCTAATATAGACTAACTTATCATTGTAGCGTTCAAAGGTATTTAAATTTTCAGGTTTTTTTATATTCGTTCCTGTGACAATTACTTTAGCACCAACAGTTAAAAATGCATCAAGGATAGAAAATCCAATTCCTCTAGTTCCACCAGTAACCAAAACAGTTTTCCCTGAAAAATCCAAACGATAATTACTTTTTAATTTTGTTTTGAAACCAGTGAGCTAATATGTGATTAACGATTAAATGGGCGTCCTCAACTGGGCCGTATTCACCTTCATTTGTAACGGCATGAATTTTAACATCACATAAGTTTAAAAGGTTTCCTCCTTTAAAACCTAAAAATCCAATTATTTTACCACCTTCTCCCCTTACCCAATTAGCTGCCTCCAAAATATTTGGAGAGTTACCGCTGGCAGATATCAATATAATTAAATCACCTTTTCTATAATGAATTTTCAATTGGTTTACAAAAATATTCTCATATCCTACATCATTTGAAATCGCTGTAATCACAGAGTGGTTATCAACAAGTGACATCAATTTAAATGCTTTTTTCGTACCAGTTTTTTTCAAAATATCGAAACCAATATCATTTGCCATTGTTGAACTTGTTGCAGATGAGCCTCCATTCCCAGCAACAAAAATAGTACTCCCATTTTTTCTTGCTTTTTCAAATAGATCACCGAGTTTATTTAACTCTTCTTTATCTATCGACTCTAATACTTTTTGAAGATAGGAAAAATATTTTCTTGAAAAATCACCTAAATTTTCAACCTCACTGAATACTTTATTTATGTTATTCATTATTACCTCACTAAATATTCTTAAAAGTTTTCCACCAATCTTGATCTGCCTTGTAGATCTTAAAGATCATTTTCATTATGTTTAACGATTCAATGGGAGTACCACTTTTTATTGGTCTATCCTTAACAACACAATCTACGAATTCATTTATTTCATTTTCCCATGAGTTATCATTAAGGAAATTATATACCCTCTCCTCTTGAGAACCCGAGCTATCCCCATGAATCCTTTCAATGACTTTCAAAGTTTCAGATCCATAACTTTTTGATCCAGATAATATTCCAGAAAGCTCCAACAAGCCTTCATTTAAAATAATTTCTAATCTAAAACGGTGTTGCCACTGAGTAGCAGTTGAATGAATTAGAGCGACCTGACCGCTTTTATTTTTCATTAATACGAACGCATTATCTTCAACATCATGTTTCCAATAATTATTACTCACAAAGCTATGAATTTTACTAAATTTATTAGAAGCAAAGTATTGGATCAAATCAAGGATATGTATCCCCTGATCAAGTAATATCCCGCCTCCAGAGAACCTCTTTTCAGATCTCCATCCACCACCAAACGGGATAATACTACTCTTACCATAGACACCTCTAAAACTTACAACTTCTCCGTACTTATTTGATTCAACAATCTCCATTGCTTTTTTAACAGAATCATGATACCTATGATTAAATCCATATTTTAACTTTAGGTGTGGAAATTTTACAGTGTAATTAACTACATTTTTCATTTCTGATACAGTTCTAGAAGGAGGCTTTTCACAAAATACATGACAACCACTTTTCAAACCTAAAATAACAACTTCGGAAGCGAGATAATTGGGGAGCGAAACAAAAATAATATTTAGATCCTTTACAAACATCGCTTTGTAATCTTTGAAATATTCAATTCCATCCTTGGACTCATAATCTTTATTGAATTTCATATCACTGATATAACATGTTTTAAGATGGGGATTTTTATCTATAAATTTTTTTCTTCTTTTCCCAACTACGCCATAACCAATTATCCCAACTTTAAATTTCTTTCCCATTTTATTTCTGAGCAACTACAAGCATATGAGAACTTAATTTATTTATCTTTAAAAAATTTTGAAATTTTTTCATTACTGATTTGTCTTCATGATTATAAATAGTTTTTAAAAATCTTGGAATATTAGTATTCCCACTTTTATATGAATTAAAAACAATATCAATATCTAACTCTCCTGGAGTTGAAATTTCAACTTTACGAAACCCTACTAATTCTAAAATATTTTTAATAGAAGCTGGGTTAAAAAAGTTTAAATGTTGTGGTGGGAAAATACTGTTAGATTTTTCCCATAAAGTTTGAATATCAAAACCATTACTGCTCAATGTCGTCAACAGAAGGTATCCATTTACATTTAGTAGTTTAAAACAATCTTTTAAAAATATTAAAGGATCGAAAAGATGTTCAAAAAGTTCAAAGGATGTCATCAAATCAAACTTTAAAGTTTTGCCAACCAGATTTTCTAGCATGCATCTGTTAACCTTTATACCTTTTTTTTCACAAATATTTGCCATACTGTGAGATGGCTCGATCGCTACAATATCCAACTTTTTTCTATTCACTGCTTGCAACTCATCAATAAACAAACCAAAGCCAGCGCCAATATCTGCAATCTTCATAGAATCAATATCTTTAAACTTCTTACTTACATAATTAGCTCTGGGTTTAAATATATTTTTCCTTCTAGCTTCTATCTTTGGTAAAAAAAACTCATTTACCCAAAAATTACTTGAAATAGAATCTGAATATAGCATGGATAAGTATTTCAATTTAGGTCTTGGATTAACAAACAAGGTTCCAGTTTGCAAACATTTTTGATAAATATAACCATTTTTAATAAAAGCATCTTCAGATTCACCTAGACCCCAAGTAATTTGATCCATTACTACCATTGAATCAGGATAATCCAGAATCTCTTTAGAATCAGTATTTACTAGTTTGATATATTCATCTAAAATTTTTAGATCACGTATATCTTTTTCTTTAAAGGACATTAAATATATTTTTTAACATATTCATCTTTTTTAAGTAGTCTTTCAACTTTAAAAATATCTTCAATTACATCTACTGCTTGGGATTTTAAAGTTGTTTCAAAAGATTTAATTTTTAAATCATTCTCCAAAATACGATTCATATCGACTGATTCAATATTTTCTAGGAGTGTTGGTGACAATTTAGAATAGGTTCTAATAGCATTCGAGGAAAATAGTATTAAGCCTAGTTGTTTCCAAGCATCTTTTACAAATTCATCTTTGTTGCAAGCAGGTATTAGAGCCCTAGACATGTAAATTATATGATTTTTATTACTTTTCACAACTTTGACGGTGTTTACATTTTTGAATTCATCATAATTATGAATTTTACTTATTAAATTCGTTATAAATGGATCTTTTTGATCCAAATGATAGTCAATCATTTTGTCAAGAAGAGTTGGATTAACTAATGGCTCATCACCTTGAATCATCAAAATACCACTAATATCATCATTTTCTTTACTAATTTTATCAAAAGCCTCTGCAGTTCGGTCTGTAGCCCTAATATGTGAACTTAACGTCATAATACATTTACCGCCTATAGAATTAACATATTTTTGAATTTCTTTATCGCAGGTGGCAACATAAACATCATTCAGATTTTTACAAAACTTTATTCGATTATACACATGACCAATCATAGGCATTCCATTTAGTTTAAGTAGAGGCTTATTAGGTAATCGGCTTGCTTTCATTCTTGCTGGAATAATACCTATAATTTTCAAATAAATTATCCTAAAGTAAGTATTTTGAAAAAAAATTTAATTTAAAATTTAATGATCTATTCTTTCTGGAAAAAGTTTAATCATTTAATATTAACATTAGACTATTAATTAATAATCTATTTTCGTTGAAAATTACTAGTTATTAAGCTAAAAAATTTCTCTTTATCTGAATTTTCAACTTTAAATATCCATGGTAAATATTTTAAAATTAAAAAAACAAATATAATATAAATCAAAAGTGAAGTAAGGAGTGCAACGTAATTATTAAAAAACTGTAAAAGTTGACCTGAAATTATTTTAGAGACATATGCTATAAATAAGCTACTACCTAAAATACTATACTGGTAAGAAAATAAAATTTTCCATCGATATAATTTTGAAAGTCTCCATATCAAATAATTAGTATTGACAAACTGAATTAAGACCATTTTCAAAGCTAATCCATTTGAGCCCAAACCAAAACCAGGGATCGTGAAAGTTTTAGGAGCAAGTAAAACATAAGTAGTTAATATAGAGATTAACATAAATACAATGCTTATCTGGGAATACTTTTTTGTTTGCTCCAAAGCCATATATACAGCACCATTTATTTGCCCTAGAGCTTGGTGAACTGGATAAAACAACATAATAGCTAAAACAGTATGTCCTTCAATGAATTTAGATCCTAAAAATATGCCAATAATAGTAGATGACCAGGGAATCAAAAAGCATGAGATTAGAGACGAGAATAAATATAAGTAAAGGCTAGACTTATTATAAAATTTTAAAATAGCCTTAAAATTTTTATTTTCATTGGCTTCAGCAACTTCTTTCCATAAGATAGAAATTACCGACTTATTGAGAATTATGCTTATTGCTGAAAATCTATAACCTATCATGTAATATGATTGTTCAATTGAACCACCAAAAAGTTGAAGAAACCAAGTATCTGCAAACTGCATTAAAACACCTAGTATTACATGTGGTATAAGTGGTAAACAGAAAACTTTATATTCCAAAAAGGTTTCTGATAAACTTTTTAATTTTGTTGTATAATTTATTGGAATGAAAAAGTAAACTAAAATTACTAAACTACATATCTGGAAAATAATTAAGTAAAAAATTAAGTCGATTGACAATGATTTCGTGAAAAATATTAGCATTACAATAGACAGGTTTATTATTGTGACTGCAGCATTGAAAACCTGAAAACGAATTGTCAATCTTTGCGATTCAGCTACTGAATTCAATGCTCCCCATATCTGTTCTTGCATAAATACAGCTACAAAAGCCAATATAATTCTTCCTTTAATTTCACCTTGCCAGATAGTTTCTACCCAACTTGATGGAGCAATAAAGGCAATAAAAAGAATTGAAATTGAAAATTGTATAAATAACCAAATGAAATAATTTTTATAAAAAGCTTTGGACTGATTCTTTTTTGATATAAAACTAAAAAAAGCGCTAGATGTCCCTAAATCTAAAATTGCCTTTAGTGCTGTAAAACTTGCAATTAAAAATGAAAATGTACCAAATTCAATTGGACCTAATCCCCGCGCTATCAGAAGTCCTGTTATAAAAGATAATAGAGATTTGAACAAGTTCGCTATAAATGAAACAATCGTTCTTTTTAATGGAGAAGTCATCGATAATTTTAGAAATATACAAATATATTTTATCAAAGAATAAAGTCTCTTACATATTCAAATGATTATGTAATAAACCAGCAATATACAATATAATTTAAAAGTTATGAATTAAATGTTAATATACAATATATATAGAGT
>MDTG01324357.1_pt1 | contig 10809 bp, 14 predicted proteins | sample 811421 | NCBI WGS metagenome assembly MDTG01 (sample SAMN05326645, study PRJNA326480) | marine metagenome | isolation source: seawater | place: Pacific Ocean: South East | collected 2011 | reverse complement strand
CTAAAAAGTTTCTAAAGAAACTCAAAATTAGGACTAAGAGGTTTATAAAATACATAAAGAAAAAAGTCGGGGTAACAGGATTACAACCTCTATCCTTTACACTAGATTACGGTAAGCTTTCAAACTAAAATTTTCACCATTTTTTGCACCGCTAACCAATCTACTAAATCAAACTTAAGAAATTTTACTTAATCTTCTTGGTAATCATTTATTTTTTAAAATATGCTAAAAACTAAATCCAACAGTTACTCCAAATAGGATAATAACTAATATCAGGATGAGGAAAATTATTATCAACAGGCTTCTTTAATTCTATAATAGGTTTAGGAGGCTGTATACATCCTAAAATTAAATTTGTTTGACTGTGATATTAGAAATCTATAGCCTTTGATCCCATACAAAATATAAGGCCAGGTTGTTTTTCCAGGTAGCATTGTTCAGCCTAATTTAAATTCAAAAAAAATCTTCTTTTGCCAATATTTGATGCAAAATGATGAGATTGTGTCAAATAATCTTGCAATGGAGAACACGATCCAGTTCAAAATAAAATATAAAATTCCTGATTATATCCTAAGCCAACTTAGTACTTTGAATATTAGATTTTCCAAATAAATTATACATCATTCCATTGGAAGCCATCTGTAATGACCACTAATTTTATGACTAAACAAAAAATCCTCGCATATGGGACCAGCACCTATATTATGAACAATTTTCGGAACTCCATCATTTGTATATTGATCTACAACAATTCCTACATGGCCAGATGCAATATCTGCCCAGAAAACTAGGTCTCCTGGTTTATAGTCATTAGGATCATCTGTAATGGGTAAATTAGCGCCTTTACGTTTTAAGAAACATTCTAAATTTTGAGTTCTACGATGATCTATATTTCTATCTGGCATCGTATTACCCCAAATTCTTTTAGATGGATATGAGTTGAAATTACTTTTCATATCTTCGTGGACATCCTTTTGTAAGTCCACATCAAAAGCATTTCTATAGCTTCTTATCACAAGATCTGTGCAAACGCCTATGCTGTCTGGAACATCTCCTCCAGGATAATCCAATTTTACCCAACCTCCATCATAAATTACAAAATGAGTTGTTCTTTCCATAGCAGCCTTAGATAATTCAAGTCCTGCATCAGTTTGAGCATATATATAAATAGAAAAAAATACGTCAAATAAAATAATTAATATTGTTCTTTTCATTTAAGTGTGGTTTTTTTGTTAGGCAAATTATTCTTATTTCAGATTTTAAATTTATAATTTTAATTAAGAGAAAACAATCATAAAATGCGTTATATGTCTTAATTTCTTTATAATTGTCAAATGAAAAAAACATTTCGAAATATGTTAATTTTAATTTCACCATACTTATTAATGATCTTATTAAATGAAGGCGTTAGGCCAACAAAAAATGAATTAGGATATGAGAGAACTATTAAATACAGTAATTTTAAATCTACTATTATTGCTATTAACCCCAAATTAAAAACTCATGATGTTTGTAGTTGGCGTTGTCATAATTCAGGTTGTAAACCACAACTATTCAAATCAGTTGAGAATTATATAAAACCAATATATTTTAGTATTATTTCTTTTCTTAAATCAGGAGGTTCATTTGGTAGTTATGCGATAGCTAATATTTTATTTTTAGTTTTTATCTGGCCATTAGCAATGTTTTATCTATTAATTAAATCAATTGATATGCATGAAGAAATTAAAAAAATAAAAAAATAAAAAAATAAAAAATGAATATACTATTCAAAATAGCGTGTTACTTATATGTGTATTGTACAGATTTTACTATTAATATTGCAAATCTTTTTTCAATATCATATTATGACGTAAATGCTATGATATTTTGTGTTTTGTGGCCATCAATAACCTTTTTACTTACTCTTATTTATATGATACAAAAAATTAGATTAAGGAGATTGATTAACATGAGATGAGTTAAAAATTGAAATAAAATTTTAATTTCTAAATAAACTTTAACACAAGTTTAAACATTATTAGAATTTAAATAATGAAAAATTATACTCTTATTTAGAGTTCTCTTTTAAAAATCTTAATGCAAAATAGTCGCTCATTTCTTTTGTTTTTTCAATTTCTGAAAACCCCTTGTATTTATCATAAAAAGCGAAAAATATTAATCTGTCTTTAATCAGCATAATATTTAAGCTTGCTACTTGTATAAAATCTTCAACATCAGTTACATACTTTAACAAAATAATAAAAGATCTGATTTTTGAAGAGAGTTGGTATTCTTCCAACATAATGGGTTTTTCAAAAGAAATAGATAAGTCAAGATCTTTGAAATTAGCTTCAATATTTGATTTTAATTTTGATTGATGAAAATTCTCGAAAGCACCCTGCATATAAGTTGACATGAAGTCTAATACTTGCGTATCTGCTTTTTTATTTTTCAAAACATTAGTAGAATAAATTTTAATAAAACTATCTCCAATGCCATCTTCAAAAAAACTTTCATACCTTGATTCATAGATTTCATCAAATAAATAAACACCAATAATTTCTTCCTCAACTGTTCCCTTAAACATATCTGCAGTTATTTTAACAAGAGGATCAGAATAACACTCAGTCATATCAACAAGTTCAGGTAAACATATTGTAATATCTCCGAAATTACTATAATTATCACAATCACTTGATTGAGCAAACGAAATAAAAGGTATAAAAATTAAAAATATCGTTAGATTTTTCATCTATCAAATCTATAAAAAATATGAAAATATTTAAAACATTATTAATTTTAAAAATATATATAAAGTTAATATTATATATTAAATGTGATTTATAGCTATTCGAACATTAATAATTATCTATTTGGAATTGTAGGAATGTTTTATTAAGTCTTCAATTTTTACATATTTTAATGTAATTTCATTTGTTGCCTCTAGATCAACCATTGGTGCATAACCAGCATCAAAAGCTTCTTTCCATCTGAGAACACACAAACACCATCTGTCACCTTCTTTAAGTCCGGGAAATAAATATTGTTTTTGTGGTGTTGAAAGATCATTACCTCTTTCTTTAGAAAAATTTAAAAACTCTTTTGTTACTATTGCACAAACAACATGTCTACCCAAATCAGACTGATCTGATCTGCAATAACCGTCTCTATAATATCCAGTGATTGGACTTTGACAACATGATTTTAGTGGTTCTCCAAAAATATTTTTCATTGTTTAATTTATTAAATTTTAAACTAATATTCCTAATCCTAATATAATGTTACAAAAGTCTAAATTTCACTATGACTAATGAGAGACTTAAAAGTGTCATCTATAGTTTGAAATAAAGGTATGAATTCATTGTTTAACTCTTTTATTATTTTGGAATTGTTTGCTTTGAAATTGAAGTTTATATTATTTGAAACGTATCTTCTTGTTAGATTTTTATTAAAAAAATATCCAAATATGTATGTAATCCATTTTGGAGCATGTTTTTTAGGTATTGGATATTCATTTCCATATTTTCTATATAGTATTTGTGATATTTCATAAAAATTAGTGTTAGCTGAATTAATGATGTATCTGCCAAAGCACTTAGGATTAAATGCTAGTTGAAAATGTGCTTTAGCTAAATCTCTTACATCAATAATGCCAATAGGAAGTTTGGGAATGCCAAATTTAAAAAATCCTTCTCCTATTTGTTTAATAATTTTGTAGCTTTCTGATGTATTAAATTTTGGATTTAATGACGGTCCTAGTACAAAACTTGGATTTAAAACAATTAAATCCCATTTTTTTTGATTTTCATACATTTCCCAAGCTTTTTTTTCTGCTAATGTTTTTGAATATGAATAAGGATTGTATTTAATTGACGCAGTTTCATTCCAAATTTCCTCATTTATCTCTTCATTTTTATAGTTTAATAATTCTTTCGCATCTGTATATATTGCAGCACAACTGCTAGTAAATACAATTCTACGTACAGATTCTATATTATTTGCACAATTAATTACATTGATAGTTCCATTTAATGCAGGCTTAATAAGTTCCTCTGTGCTATTTTCAAAGTTTAACTTGAAAGGTGATGCTGTATGAAAAACTATTGAACATTTTTCCATAGCTTCCTTAAATGAATTTTCGATTAATAAATCGCTTTCAAATAGTTTTAATTTTCCATTACTATTATTTGATAATTGCAGTAAATGATTAATTTTATTATTGTTAGATAAATCTCTCACAGTAGCATGAACGGTGTAATTATTGTCTAGCAATTCTTTAGTAATCCAACTACCAACATACCCATTAGCCCCAGTTACTAGTACGGGCTTACTTTTTTTTTTATTTTTATCACATTAGTATTAATTTCTAAATAATTTTCTTTTTTCACATTCGTTGTATATAATCAATATTACAAGTCCAAATAATAAAGCGCTAATTATTAAAATAATATTTGTCAAACCTTCAGCTACGAATGAGATTCTAATCAGTATAGTAGAAATGATAAATCCAGAATTTCTAATTATTATATGAAATGAATCTGAATTAAAAAATGAAAAAATCAATAATAATACATCCACTAGAATTAGAATTTGAAAAAACTCATCAAAAAATATACTATTTATTGATGATGATTCTATTGGATTCAAATAACTAATAATAAGCCATTTTATAAAATTGGCTAATGCTAAAACAGATAAAATTGGAATTAATAAACTTGAAGTCCATTTTTTTATACGAATAAAAATCTTAAAGCTTTCTTGGTCAGAATTTTTTTCTGATTTAATCGAATTTCTTCTGAAAAGATATATCAAAAAGAATAAAATTAAAGCAGCACCTAAGTCAATAAAAATATCTATGCTAAATGAGTTAAAAATCAATTCTTTTTCAAAATCAATTTCCGAAATTTTTTTAAATATTCTTCTAATAACAATTAGTGTTATAATTTCAAACTGTTTTGATATGTAGGTTGAAATAGAACGTGGTAGATAATAAATCAAAAGATAAATTTCATAAATTAAAATAAATGAGAAAGGAGTATAAACAGCTGAAATTGGATTGTTAAGCAAATTATACGGATCATTAATTTTGATTATTTCAAACTTATTTAAATAGATAAGTAGTAAATGAAAAATGAAGCCAACGATTGAAATCACTAAAACATATTTTTCAATATTTTTTTTTGAATTATTAGATAAAAAAAAGTCAAATATTTTGCTTTCTAAATAATTTACTTGTTTACTCATTTGTTTAAAATTTTATATTTTTTGGTCTTACATGTAATTTCAATAGTCTTTTCGACTCTTGCTTAACTTTTTGATCACTTTTTAGTTTCCATAATTGCTTAGTCACTTCTGTCTTTTTTAAATCAACAGAAATGATTGGATTTTTATAAAATAATGGAATTGTTTTATCAATTAATTCAAATGATGTTAGCCTCCAAGGTTCATGAAGAAATGGTACGTCAAAAGATGATAGTTCTGGCAACCATTTTCTAAGAAAAGTGCCTTCAGAATCATTATCTTTTGACTGTTTAATTGGATTATATACTCGAATTAAATTTATACCAGTAACTCCAGCTTGCATTTGAAATTGTGTGTAGTGTATTCCTGGTTCATAGTCTAAAAATAGTCTTGCCATATAATATACACCTCTTTTCCAATCTTGCTCTAAATGGTGACAAAGAAATGAAACAAGCATAGCTCTCATTCTAAAATTTAACCAACCTTTTTTAATTAAACTACGCATACTAGCATCTACCATTGGAAAGCCTGTTTTTCCCTTTTTCCAATTATCAAGTAATTCATCATTTTTAGCATAGTTAATTTTTTTGTATCCTTTATTAACACATTCGAATTCGTAACTACAATCTGTTTCAAACTTTTGAATAAAGTGTGATCGCCACTTTAATCTAGAAATAAAGCTAGTAAAATGACTTTTATTTTTTTTATAATTAGATGAATTTTTGATGTATTGATATACAAATCTTACACTTATATTACCCCATGCTAAGTAAGTAGATAATCGACTACATGAAGTTTTACTTTTTTCCGGTTTTGAAATATTTTTTCTATAATGAATTGATCTATAATCAACGAATGACTTGAGATATTTAAGAGCATAACTTTGACCTGCAGGTTGAAAACTTTTTGGATATCTTTTTAAGAACTTAAAATTTTCTATGTCAAATAAATAGTCATCAGCTTTAATATTGAATTTACTATGACTGTAAATATTTTCAATATTTTTAGAATTTGCATAATTGTACCATTTTTTATCCCAACCTTTTCTATTAGTTAATCCCCTAATTATTGACTGATTTTCAAATTCAATCCAATTTACATTGTTAGATTTAAGAATTGTACTAATTTTTTTATCTCTATCCCAAGTTTTTTGTGTGCCACTTTCTTGATAAGATAAAACAGAATTTATATTATACTTTGAAATCAAATAACTGAAAAGTTCAGTTGCATCAACATTAAATATTTTAACTTCTCTATTATATTTTTTTAATAATTTATTTAAATCTAACAAAGAATGATAAATAAATTGTTGATGTCTTTCACTATAGTCAGGCTCTTTCATCAAAGTGGGTTCAAAAAGATATATGATTTCATAGTCAATCATTAATTTTTCGGCCTCATTTAATGGCAAATGATCATATGTTCTTAAATCTCTTTTTAGCCAAACTATATTAATTTCTTTTTTCATTTAATATTGACAATATTTTGATAAACATTGAAATGTATAACTATGAACTATAAAAAGTTATACAAATTTAACTTAATTTTTTTTCACAATAGCTATAAGTTAATATTTCTGTAATATTTTTTTGTCTTTTAGACATAATTGAAAACCTTAGTTATATTACTTATTTAACTTTAGATAATATACAATTTATAATCCATGAAAAATCTGTTTACAAAAGATACACAACAAGAAAATCTTTGTTTTTATATGTTTACAAAATGAAAAATTTATTTTTTCAACATTTTTTTCATCAACAAACATTGCTTTAGCACAAACAACATATATTGATATCGCTCCAATATTTTTTGAAAAGTGCGCTCAATGTCATAAAGACGGAGGAGGTGCACTTTATCAGTTTTAAATTATGATGAAACTTTCTTATTCCGAAATTCAATTTACAACGATGTTTCTGAAGGATATATGCCACCGTGGACTCCTAATACTAGCTACATGCATTTTATTGATGAACGGACTTTAACACAAAAACTGAAAAAAAAAGCTATACTTAATTGAGTTGATGATTATGCACTCTCTGGCGACACCTCTATTTTGCCTAATTTACCAGAATTTTCATCTTGGTTTTATTAGCTTATTATTTAAACAGTAAATTTATAAGGCTAAGAGTTTAATTCTAAACCAAATAATCTATTGATAGCAGTTTATGATGATAGAGTTTTTATTAAAAAGAAATTTTTGGCTTATGGATTATAACGTTTTATACTGCAGCCTATAGCTTTTGTTTTTGCAATTTCAATTACTTTATCAGCACTTAAAGATCTTATAGCATCTTTAAGATAGAATTTCTTTACACCATCTATTGATTCATAATTATCATCAATAGCTCCTTTGTATACTAACTTACTAGATTTATCAAACATAAATACATGAGGTGTTGTTTTTGCACCTAAAATATTAGCAAGTTCACTTTGTTCATCTAACAAATAATCAAAAGTATATCCATTTTTTTTAGCATGAGCTTGCATAGCTTTAAATGAGTCATCACCGTCTCTTTTGTTGTGATTAGAATTAATGAAAAGCATATCTAAATTATATCGTAGACATAGATTTTCAACAATTTTATAACGATCTTCCCAAGCTTCAACAAAAGGACAATTATTTGATGTAAAAATTATTACTAAACCATCTTTATGTAAATGTTGTGAAACTCTATGTTCTTTACCGTTAATAGACTTCATAGGATGATCAATGTGAGATATAGGAAAAGCTTCACCAATTTCAATTGATTTTAAATTTTGAGCATATGAGATATTGAATGTCAACCAATATAAACTCAACAAAAACATTATCTTTTTCATAACTACAAATTAACAATATTTTTTGATAGTAAAATTTATTTTAATAGTGTTTATTATGTTGAATGCAATTTTCATTTTTACAAAAATTGAAATTTAAATTACAAAAGTGAAGTATAATAATTAATGATGCTGGAACGTAAATAAAATAATTAGGAAAAATCGATAATCTTAATGAATGTTCTAAAGTTGCCAGCAGCAAAAATATCCATATTGTCCAAAAAGAAATCTTTATCCAGGATTTTAACTCTTTAGTAGTTGTAAAATATATCGCTACAAATGAAATAAATAAAAAAAGATAATCTATCATTAACCACCAAGTAGGGGCATTTGAGCAACATGTTGTAGTGCATGCTTTAGCAATAAAAATAAAGGGAGTTCCAATGCAATGTATCATACACAATGAACTTGAAATGATTCCTATTTTATCGTATTGTAATTTTTTTATCATTTTTAAAAACGCAACATTGTTGCAAAAATAGTTTTTTTTTACAGATATTAAAATAAATTTGTGATTAGTCTTATCAAAATCTATTTTTGTATTTTAAAATTAAATAAATGACCGCATTATTTTTTTATCTTTTTATAGCTTTATTTGTTTCATTCGTATGCTCATTAGCAGAATCAGTACTACTATCAGTTCCTCAATCATACTTAGCAACCATTAAGGATAGGTACCATTGGGCTGATTCTTTTTTGAGTTATAAGCAAAAAATTGATAAGCCTTTATCGGCAATTTTAGCTTTAAATACTGTAGCACATACAATAGGGGCTGCTGGAGTTGGTGCTGAAGCTAGTAAAATATTTGGTCGTCCTTCCTTAGGAATAGTTTCCGCAATTTTAACACTTTTAATTCTTATTCTTTCTGAAATAATTCCCAAAACACTTGGAGCACTTTATTGTAAAAGTTTATCAAAATTGACTTTTTATTGCATTAAGTTCATGATGATTTTAACTTATCCATTGGTAATAATTTCAATTAGAATCACACAATTATTTGCAAAGAAAAATAATCAAATTATTTCAAGAGAGGAGTTTTCAGCAATGGCAAATTTAGGATACAATGAGGGAGTTTTTTCAAAAGATGAAAATAGGATAATTCAGAATATATTAAATCTTAAAAAGATTAAGGTATCTGAAATCTTGACTCCAAGAGTTGTGGTTGTTTCTGCTAATGAGAACTTGTCGATAGTTGATTTTAAATCTCAAAAAAAATACTTAAATTTTTCTCGAATTCCACTTTTTTCAGATCAAAATGAAAAAATTACTGGATATGTTTTATTACAAGATGTTCTAAAAAACAATACTGATAATAAAAATGTAAAAACTAACTTAAGTGAACTAAAACGTGATATTTTAGCTGTTCCCAATACTATTAATTTGTTTGTATTATTTAATAGACTAATAGAAAAAAAAGAACATATTTCTATTGTTGTTGATGAATATGGTGGACTTGACGGGATTATTACTATGGAAGATGTAATTGAGACTTTTCTTGGATTAGAAATAATGGACGAAAGTGATCAAGTTATTGATATGCAAAAGTATGCTAAGCAAAAATGGATACAAAAGAATACAAAATAAAACTTTAAAAATAACATCTTTAGAAAATGAACATTCAACTTATTTTAACATTTGTCTTACTTTTTATTGAAATAATTGCCTTTGCATGGTTAATCATTGATTTAAAGAAATCTAAAAAGAAACAGGATAAGATTATTGAACTAGAAAATCAAATCCTAAATTTAGAACAATCTATTTTGGAGCAAGAGCAAAATATAATTTTAGAGATAAAAGGATTAAAAGAAATACTCCAGAAAAATTAATAGCTAGATTAAAATGAAATACCAAATCCAACGTTAAACTGGTTTTTTTTATTTCATTATTATATTTGCAAAATGCAATATAAGATTTTTCATGTTAATTCTTTTACAAATGAGGTATTTAAGGGTAATCCTGCTTGTGTTGTTCCTTTAAAAGAATGGTTGTCTGATGATATTTTGTTAAAAATTGCAAAAGAAAACGCAGTTGCTGAAACAGCCTTTTTTATTCATGAAGGTGATATATTTCATTTGAGATGGTTTACTCCTGATTTAGAAATGGATTTATGTGGTCATGCAACATTAGCAACAGCACATGTCATTAAATCTGAATTAAATTATTCTTCTGATATAATATATTTTAAAACATTTATTGGAAACCTATCTGTATCTTTTGATTTTGATTTCTACTATTTAAATTTTCCTTCTAGAAAAGCAGATAAAACTATTCTACCAAATGAAATAAAATTAGCCTTGAATATTCAACCCAAAGAAGTGTTTAAGTCTAGAGATTATATGCTGGTTTATGATAATGAACAGGATATAAAAAATATTAAGATTGATAGATTTATTTTTGATAAAATAAATTTAGATAAAGGAGGAGTTATTGTTACTGCCAAAGGAAATACCACTGACTTTGTTTCTCGTTTTTTTACACCTCAAGCTACAATACTAGAAGATCCTGTTACAGGTTCTGCACATTGCACACTAATACCATATTGGTCGGAATTACTTTCTAAAAAACAATTATTAGCCTTGCAGATTTCCGATAGAGGGGGAGTATTATATTGTGAAAATAATGATGATAGGGTATTGATTGGTGGTCAAGCAATTGTATTTTCAAAGGGTTGTTTTACAATTTAAAGTGCTTTTACTATATTTGTTATTAAATTCATTCGTAATGAAAAATATTTTTTATTTATCACTTTCTTTTATTATTTTATTT
>MDTG01011992.1_pt1 | contig 10809 bp, 7 predicted proteins | sample 811421 | NCBI WGS metagenome assembly MDTG01 (sample SAMN05326645, study PRJNA326480) | marine metagenome | isolation source: seawater | place: Pacific Ocean: South East | collected 2011 | reverse complement strand
TCTTCTTGTTTTAAATTTGGATGTTTTTCGTAAATGGAATTCTTATTTAAATGAGGAATTTTTTGATTTATTTCTAGTTTATTAAATAATACAGAAGTATCTTGCTGTAGAGTTTCGTACTTTCCGAGAAAAGATAATTGAACATCTTTAGTTCCTGAATCTAAAAAGTAGTTTTGAGGAAGCATCCACAATTCATTTACGTTAGTAGTTTTTAAGAAATCTCCAAATGATATTTCTTCGTTATACTTTCTTTTATTATGAAAGTAGGCTGAAACAGTTCTTGTAAAAGGATTCCTTACAAATGCAAATGTAAAGTAATCTTTTAAATGAGAAATATACCTAATGGTTTCGTGGCTAACTAAATTTTTCGTGCTTGGGTACTGGTTAAGTACATAACTAATAGATGTGCCAGCTGTTTTAGGTACATGAATAAATGCCCATTTATTTTGGTGATTTACAAGTAAAGACAAGATGTTTCGTATTAACGAGATACTGAATCTGAGTATTTTTTCTCGTTTAATTTTCCACCTCTAGCTTTAGCTAGATTTTCTTCATTTCTCAAATCTTTTCCACCATCAAGTTCGATAGGTGTTTTATCCTTATCTTTTCCTTGAGGATATTTTGAGAATTCTGATTTGTTGTATAGTTCTTCTATTGATGCCATAATTAGTATCTCCTTTGTATTATATAAATATAGATTAAGTATCGAAACGAACAATAAAGTTCATATCATAGTCTGGTAAATTCTTTATTGGTGTTGGTAGTTTTGCAACTGCAACCATATCACCAGCATCATCATATAATCCAATAGTACTTATATAGGTTGTTATATAAGAACCAGTTGGGTCAATTGATGCTGAATCATAGTAATCATCCCAAGACCCACTAACACTAGTATCATATGAGCCTGTAAAAAATGGTGTTCGTTTTATATCATCCACTAGTTTAATTTTTCGTACACCTGCTGGAAAAGCATTTCTTTTTTTAGTAATTGGATGATTTATTACTTTTCCTACTGTTACATCAACTGCTGATGGGTTTTGTGAATAATTAAATTCACCAGCTTTAGATGTAATTAATATTTCGTTTTCAAATATAGTTTTAGTACTTCTAAAACTCATTTCATATTGAGTCAACTGAGGTATGTTGTTAAAAATAACAAGTCCATCCCCATAGAAAATATTTCCATATTTTTGTATATCAATTTGAATACCATCAAAATCTAACTCAACAGGAAATGTTATCTGACCCGTATCAAAATTTATTTGAGTAACAACAACCGAATCGGTATCTGTACCAAATGTTAGAATAGCTATTCCTGTTTCTAAATCAATTGAAGTTATTGTTCCAACAAATATATCTCCTTCATTATCTGTTATTGTTATAGTAGAAAGTCCTAAATCAATATCAGTAAGTCCATATAATGGAACATTAGATACTATATTACTGTTCCCGTCATCTGAATATATAACTCCACTTTCTTTATCAGTAAAAACTAAACTTCGTTTTTTTATACCCTCACCATACTTTGTTTGAGGTAAACTTATTACTTGTAATGAACCACTCTCTCTTCTTTCAGTAGCTATATTAGCAAAGTTATCTATTGAACCAAATATTGTAAATGGATTTGCGTTTTGATTATAATATTTAGATTTTATCGATTTGAAGAGAGTATGTGTGTAAATACCATTCTGTGTATTGAATGAAGAGGTATCGAAAAATCCTGTTTCTTCCGAAGCAGATATTATTGGATAACTATCATTATCTACCGTCCATTCCTTATAAACTTGAAATGGTCTTTTCGTTACACTTGCTTTAGGTATATTCTTTATCATGTATAGCTTTTCTCCTCTATATAAATATATGGAAACAAAAAACCCCACCGAAGTGGGGTTATTTATAGATTAAGTTCTATTAGAAATCAAGTTTTACTTTAATTAAGATTTCCTTATCAAATGATTTAGCAACTGGTTGAGATGTTTTAGCCACTGCAATCATTTCGTTTGCATCGTTAAATAATCCAACAGTTGTAATAAATGTTCTAGGGTCTTTTTCAAAGGAAGGTTCTGTAAAACTTCCATCTTTTAAATTTGAAAAAGTTGGATTGTTAGAGAAGTTAAATTCTCTATTTGTTGCTCTTATAAAGTAATGTGAAGTAGAAACATTTTCTGTTCTTCTTGCTTCAAAATCTCCACCACCTGCGATAGCATTATGTAGTAAGAATTGGTTTTTACCTTCATAAGCAACACCACTATAAATTGATGAACCATCAACAGATGCACTATTTGCTGATGTTCCTATTAAGTTATGAATTGCTACAGGGTTAAGAATTACTAAACCTTGGTCAGGATAAAATAATCCAAATCCTTGTCCGTTTGAAGCAGTTAATGAGTTAACTGTTGCTTCTGATTCAGTTCCTAAGTTTAATGAACCACTACATACATTAAATACTCTACCAGCTTTACCAACTGTATCTGAGAATTTCTTTCCACTATCATCAATCAATGTAGAGATTCCATTAGAACCACTAATCTTCAATGACCAGTTTCCTGCATCCATTTTCTCTTTGTATCTGGCACGTGATACATTGATTACATAGATATCATCGGAATCATGTGTTCCAGCTTCAGAAGATGAGAAGAAAGTAAATTTACTATCATCTTGGTCTAAAAGAATTGAACGATATTGTGCATATGTTGCTTTTGTTGCTAATGTAGAAGAATCTGAGTTAGAAAGTGATACAGAACCACTAGCCAATCTATGACCATATGAAACAGCATATTGTACAGCTGATGTTGCATCAGTTGCTGGGTCTGTGTTATATACATTTAGGTAGTAGTTTGAACTAACTGCAGTTGCTTGTGTAGATGATGTAAAGAAAGTTGATAAACTTCCAGTATCTCCACTCCATAATCCAGTAGTTACAACTTCAACCTTACCTGTAATTTGGTCGAATTCTCCAAATCGTTTGTAGATGCCTCTAGCGATTCCTCCACCAGTTGCTCCTAACTTATCACCACCAGTTAAATACTGATTGATAATTTTTGCTAAATCTTCAGAAGCTATGTTACCAGTTGCACTAGATAAATAATTACCCAATTCGGTGGTTAAATTACTTCCTGCTTGTCCGTCTATTTGTGCCATTTTTTATTTATCCTATGTTTTATGTTGGTTGTATATAAGTTACTGTTACTGGAATAGTTTGTGAACCTCCTGTTTCGTTACCATATACAGTTATCGTTGTTGAAATATTTGATGTAATTTGTGGATTTGGTATAAATACAAAATCTTGTCCTGTTTCAATAGCTGCAGTTGTTGTAATCTCTTCTCCTAAGAAAGATGGTACGGCTGCTCTTCTAGCTCCTCTACCTACAATAGTACCTGCATTCTTATTAGAAAGAATAATAGTATATCCAGCTCTTAAATTACCACTTGGTGAAGTAGTTGGTGACAACTGTACTTTACCTGAGTTTTGGTTTACACTTATTGAAGGGATACCAAACTCTACTTTAGGAATTCTTGTAGTATTCTTTGGTAAAGTTACCAATTTATATCTCAATACTTGAGTTTCATCTGGTGAAGCTTCAGTAATTGGAATAGCTTTAATTGCTGCATCGTAATAAGCACTTCCTTTTGGATGTGCTGGTTCGTAAAGGGTATAATCTATTTCATCATCACCCAAAGCGAACTTTGTGATGTTTAAACCATCTCCAGCTGCTAACTTCTCTCTACCCTTCTTTGTGAGAATTGCATCTACTGTGATTTCGGTATTATCTAAATAAGCCATAATTTAAATTCCTTGTTAATGTTATTCAATATATAAATATAAGCATTTCGTAAAATTAAATAATTAAATCAATTTTATAAAATTAATCAACCTCTAATATAGGTTCTCCACTACCTCTTCCTGTATCAGAAACTCTAAGAGTATTCGGATTAGTACTAAATGTTTGAATAGGTGATGTTCCATCTAAAGTAGTTGATGCTGTTTGTTTTGAGCCTTTAAAGAACGAATTCTCCATACCACTTGTCAAATCCCCAGTATTTCTATAATGTGATGGGAAGTATCCGTTTAGTGGAGTAGCTGAAACTATATTAGTTCCACTTGGTGCTGATGTTTCGTTTCCATCTGAACCAGTGAATGGTAATATAGTAACTTTGTTTTTAAAAAAAGTTTGAGATACAAATTCTCTTCCTCTCGAAGAATCGTTTGAATCTATATTTTGAGGTATATCTTGTGTAAAAGATTCTTTTACTAAAAATACTTTTACTCTTTCTTGTACTATGTTATTATTTTTATCTAACTTAGTTCGTACAGAATTACCATTATCTGCATACAACCCAACTCCCATTACAGAAATAGAATCAGGGTCACTTCCTACTTGTTCAAAAGCAGCTGATTTATACGAACCTTCTAAGGCTCCTGAAAATTCACAATCAATAGAAAGTTCTAATCCAGAAGATTCACCAACTAAATTTAATTTAGTATCGGTATCAATTCTACCTACCATACCAACATTACTACCTATTAGTTGTGTACTTTCTTGATTATCTATATTAGCTTCAAATCTTGCACTTTCACCAGTTAGTGTAGTATCATTTGATGCTGTTAAGATTCCAAGATATTGGTCATTAGTTGAATTTACTCCTAACTCAACATTTATTTTAGATTCATAATCTTTCTTAAATGCAGTTGATGGTTTCCATTTTGTTTTACTTCTCTCCAACATATGTGGTTGGATTAACAATCCACTTGAAACTTTAGCTCTTGCTGGAACTAATGATTCTAATACATCAAATAATGATTTATCAATATATCTTACAAGTTGAATGTATTCGTAAATATTCAAAGAATATCTATCAAAATAATAATTTCTTAAAGTTTTTAGTTCACCATATTCATCAGAAAATTCATCAGATGGGTCACCTATATAATTATCAACATTAAACCCACCAAGAGATTTTATTATATCCATGTTAATCTCCTTAACAGGTGAGAAAAACAATCCTAATTTATCAGAATCAAGAGGAGCATTATCAAATGATTTTTTAGTTGCTCTAGTTCTATATGATAATTCAGTTATTTTTTCTTGAGTTTCAAATCGTATTTTATTACCCAATCCATTACCAGTAGATGGTACATCCGCAGTTACAGTTCTATCATAAGCTGTGTAATTATATGGATATGAAATAATAGATTCAAAGTTTGTTGCTTCTGAACCTGTACAATATGTTGTTATTAATGCAACATTTTTAATATCAGTATCAAGTCCTCTATTCTTAGGATACTCAAAATCATGTCTTAAAAGTAAATCAGTAGTTGATGCTGATATATGGTTACCATCTATAGCATCAGGTAACAAGGTGTGATTATCTATTCTTGATTCAGATAAAGGAGTTCTCCATAATCTAAATTCATCAATTGATGCTGTTAAGGTACTTCCACCAATTTTTAATTCACTACCACTAGTCCATCCACTTACACCAGGAACAATTAAACTTGAACTTACATTTGTTCGTAATCTTTCATTAAATCCTTCTTTAGCATAAACAGTAAATACATCATTTCCTCCAGTAGATTCTTTTTGAACAACTATCCGAGAATATTCTTCGTTATAGAAAGACCCACTATCAGTTGATGATGTGTATAAATTTCCACTACCACTTACTCTAAGTTCAACATAAGCAAGAGAACCTGTATCTTTAATTAAATGAAGTGACCACTCAGAACCACTAATAAGTTCTTGGTCTTCTCTTTGGTCTGTGTTTACCCTTAGTTCAATACAATTTGGATAATCCGTACTATGTTCATTTGAAAATTGTTTCCACTCTACATCAATCGATGATGAACCACTTATGTTTATAGATGCAGTTCTATCTTCAAATGTAAATTTAGTTGTACCACTTTGTGTTGGGTCTTTAGGCCCACCAAATTCCATTACAGTTAATAATGAAGCAGGAATACCATAACAACTTAATGCTGCTGATATTGCTCTTTTTGTACCTTTGTGTTTATTTAGATATGGTAAGTTATTTAATAATCTTCTCCAAACTTCATTCTGTCTATCTTTACCACTCATTGATGATACTTCAGTACCATCAGAATGTTTACCAAATGCATATTCCCAAAGGAATTGAGATTTAACACCCATATCAGCATCCCAACCAAGAGATTCTAACATATGATAAACTAAATCATTTGCAATACCAATATCTTTTCTGTGTTCAAGTTTTTTAGTTTTTTCTAAACCTCGAATGTGAGCCCAAATAGTATCGAAATGTTGACCTATCATATCAAAGAATAAAATAAACTCTGAATTACTTACATCATCCATTACATGAGCTGGTAAGTTTGATGATAAACGTGAGGTATTGGTTGAATCAAACTCTTGAGCAGAATAAACAATTCCATTAAACCATTGAGTTACAGTAGAATCTGTTGAAGATGATAATTCATTTAACCCAGCACCTGGATAAGTATCTCCACTTAAAGATGATGAAGTGTATAAGAATTTTTCAAATGCATCAAAACCATTTTTAACTTCAGTACTTTTTAGTAATTGTTTATTAGCCTCATTTAACACAGAAACAGAACCAGTCCATTCGGTTGTTCCACTTCCAGATGTTAATAAAGTATATTTGTTATCATAAGCTTCTATAAGTTGTACCTTATAGAAAAAGTTTCTAACTCTTTCTTCAGCTGATGAATGTCTTATAAATTCTGGCCAGTTATATTCAGTTATACCTGATTTTTCAAGATATCCACCTGTACCACTTTCTTTAACAACAGATGATTGAGTTATAAACTCGATATCTAAATTATTTAAAGATAAATTACTTGCTGATACAAATTCATTGATAATATCAGCAGAGGTAGCTGAACCACTTGATACTAAATCATCTAATATTTGGTATCCAATATCATCATTTACTTCTAATTCAAAATTAGGTAATAGAGGAGTACATGCATTTATAACATCATCAACAATAACGATTTGGTCAATTAATGGTACAGATTGTAGTTTAGAAATCCAAACTTTATCATTTGTTGATAGCGTTCGTGGTAGAGGTTCATATAATTTTAATACAATAGACTTCTCAACATTTTTTCTAATTCTTCTATTTGTTTCACTATCAATAAATTCATCAGATAATGTAGTATCATCAATACCCCATGTACCTATAAGTTTATTATCAGCATCACCAAGATGTAAATAGTGAGTTAGGAATGGTGATGTAAATTCATCAAATCCTCTTCTATCTAATTGTTTTGCAAATACTTTTCTAACATCACTTATAACATTAGCTCTTCTTAATGTTAAATCTCCTTTATCAAAGGTAATTGTAATCCGTTCTTTTTTACCATCAGTTACAACATCACCTTCTGTATTATAAGGTACAAGTATAAGTTTTAAAGCTGTTATATCTCTGTTCTCGTCTAAGTTACCACGAGATTTTTTAATAATATCTCTAACATTAAATTGAGCACTACCAGCATTTGAATATTTTCCTAAGTATGTTTCATTACTTACCTTACCAGCATATATGTAAACATAGTTTGTGTTAATAGATTGCCAAGATATATTAAAAGGTACATTGAATCCTGTAAAATCTTTACCCTTAATATTCTGAGGATAGTTAATATGTGTGATATCTGGACCAGGAATGTATGCTTTACTATTAACAGTAATAACAACCTTTTCCAAATCACCACTTCCACCTCTTTTAGAAACTGGTTGGAAATAAGCAGTGTATTGTCCTAATCCTGCGTCAAAATCTTGTTGAGTCAAAGTTACAGTACCACTAGTTGGTAATGTTCTTTTTGTTTTACCTAAACTATATATAACAGAATCCGAGTATCTTGATGTGTAGTTTAATTTTATTGGTTCAGGATTTGCTATATTAAATATAGCTGAATCAATATCTACTTTTAATGTAGGATTGGTAGCTTCTGCTTTAATTTCATTCTTTTCAGCAACTACTACAATATCATTTTGACCTGGTAATAAATCAAATCTATTGTTTGTTCCTTTTTTTCTATTAGTTCCTGCAGTTGATTTTAAATCATATACAACCTCATATGTAAAATCATTTACATTACCTTTACCAAAAAACTCTATATAAGGTGTTGGGTCTGTTTCTTGTTTATCTAATTCAAAAATTACAATATCATCATCATCTAGTACAAATCCTGTTTGACCAAAGTTAGTTCTCCAAGCGATAGAATTATCACTAGGTACATCACCAATTATTCTTATTTTATAAAATTCAGGTGGTTCAGGGTCTTCTACTGCAATATCTTCTAAATTAAAACCTAAATTAAATGATATTAATTTTGTTTGTATTGCACTTAGGTCTGATAACGTTCTATTACCTCGTTTTGAAAGATTATCCGATGGACTTTCTACCCACTTACCATCAACCTTTCGTTCTATTTTAAGGTCATAATACTTGGTAGTTAAATTTCCAATTGGAGCGATTAAATCTTTAGTAGGTTTTATATCACCTTGAGTTCCACCTCGTGGTGGTATTGGGTTTTCTCCAAGCGATGGTTTACGGATTGGAATAAAATCACTCCTACTACGTCCGCCACCGCCACCTCTAGGATTTCTACTAGGCAAGAATCTCCCATCTTCAGCGAAATCATCTTGGAATCTTCCATCGATATCACCGAACTCATCAAAACTTAAATCATCTTGTCTTCTTCTTGCCATCTATATTATCCTAGTTTAACTCTTATTAAAACATATTAAAATTTTGTCTATCTCTATCTGAGAATCCACCATCATTGTTTCCGTATCCACCAAATCTACTATCTCTATTTAAATCATCAAAATCATTAACCGATTCTCCTCGGCCTCCACCTCCACCACCTCGTGAACCACCAGCTGGTCGGAATCCTCCACCTCGTGAACCCCCTCCACCTCGTGGTGGTATTGGGTCTGGTTTAACTTCTATTGGTGGGTTAGGGTCTGGTAGTGGAACAAAGTTATCTTTTATTACATCTGATATTGGTTTAATTTCAGTTGTTAATGTTCTTTGAACCGTACTAATTCTATATTCTTCTAACACCGTATAACCAGCCTTCTTGACTGTAATTATTTTTGGAGTAAGTAATTCTTTTTCTGTAAAATTTAAAACACCAGGTGTATTTCCACTTTCAACACCATTTACAAGAATAGAAGCGGGATTATTATTAACTCCACTTCCTACTAACCTTACGTTTACCTTTATTGGTGCGTTATAATCATTAACAACAGGTGCTGGTGTTGGTGCAGGGTACCTACACTTACCATTATCAAATGTTGCTTTTGGATTAAAGTTCAAAGCCGTTCTATCCATACATCCACCAACGATTGGTTGAATTGTTGGTCCTTCTTCGATAGGCTTTGGTGGAGTTAGTTCCTCAATTATTGGGTCAGGAAGTATTGGGTCAGGCTTAGGAATTGGTGGGTCTGGTCGTGGTGGTATCGGCCTTGGTGGTGGTGGTGGATTTAGAGTTCCTCCTCCTCTACCTCCGCCTCCGCCTCGTATGAAAACCTCCATGCTATCTTCATTATTTCCATAAGGCGAATCTTGATAACCACCGAAGTTATCTTCGTACTGGTCATGTCTACTTCTTCCGTCATCAAATGAAAAATCTTGTCTTCTAGCCATTGTTAATATCCTTTATATAAATATACTCGTTTATAAAACATTATCTAAATCGAGTATTACCAAAATCCATTGTAAATACAGCTGGTGGTTGACTGTATGGTGAAGTGTTTCCTCCTCCAAATTCTAACATTCCATTTCCACCATATCCATCTACCATTATTCCTTCATTAAATCCACCGAATGAACCTCCAGCAATACTTCCACCTGATGAAACTCCTGTCGGTGGGGGTAATACTGTTGGTAGTATTGTTGGTATTTCAACAATAGGAACCTGTGGTTGTATAACTACATCAGGTATTATTGGGTCTGGTATTATTGGGTCTGGTTTTGGAGGTGGTGGCGGTGTTATTTTGATAACTCTGTAAGTACATGAATTATCATCTATCTGTGCCAACCTATTATAGTTCTCAGCCTTTGGGTCTGTACATCCTCTTATCTTTGGTGGTGGAGGTGGTGTTTTTATAACTGGTAAACCAACTTCACCACAATTACCTAACTTAGTAACCTTTATACCAGGTATAGTTTGGATTGTGTTTTCTTGAGCACATACTAATGTACGTTCACCTACTCCAAGTGTTGCACTTGTTTTTAGTTTACCAACTACATCATTGTATGTAAAAGATAAATTACTTCCTTTGATTAATCCTCTATATTCTAAATCATCTATTTCAGGATTATCAAGATGTCTATATCTTTCACCTGGTGGAAGTCCTCCTGTTCTAAAATATGGTTCCTTGGTTGTTGGTTTTGGATATGTTCTTATCTTAGAACTACGAGTGTTTGTTAAGTTCTCAACCATATAGGCATATACCTTCGGTGGTATTACTTTTATTTTAGGAACTTCTCTAATATCTCCTGTGAAAGAAATGGGAGCATCTTTTAAACAACTTAATTCAAATTTATCATATTCCTTACCACTAACAACTAACTTACGGCCGTTTCTATCAGTATAGTTAATTTTACCATACTTAGACCACACATATAGTGTTTTATCCTCTACTTGAATTGGTGGTGGTGGTGGTGGAAGTATCTCTTCGTCTGTATCAACTTCTATTGGAGTTGGTATAACTTTACTTTTATACTTACAACTACCATCACTTTTTGTTGCATATTTATTATAATTTAATGCTGTTTTATCCATACAGCCTTCTA
>MDTG01384493.1_pt1 | contig 10810 bp, 16 predicted proteins | sample 811421 | NCBI WGS metagenome assembly MDTG01 (sample SAMN05326645, study PRJNA326480) | marine metagenome | isolation source: seawater | place: Pacific Ocean: South East | collected 2011 | reverse complement strand
CATAATTATTAATTACATTAGTTATTTCTAATGGTCTTGTAACTATTAGTTGATGAACTGGTCTTTTAAAATAATCGCCCATTAATTTACCGTTGACAAAGATTTTTCCACTACCTTTTTTAACCCATACTTTTGCGATAGATTTTTTTCTTCTTCCAGTCGCATATTTACTTTCCTTAAAATCTAACTTTATTTTTTTTGGTTTGATAGTTGTTTGATTAATATCTTCCATTATTTTACAATGTTTCTTTTATTTAATTTTGCGAATTCAATAATTTTTGGTTTTTGGACTTCATGTGGATGTTTATCACCAATGTAAATCTTTAGTTTAGTTAATTGTTTTTTAGCTAAAGGACCGCCAGGCAACATTCTCTTTACTGCTAGCTTTAAGATCTGCTCTGTTTTATTTTTATCTTTTAAAAGTGATGGTGTTGACTCTTTAATTCCACCTGGATGACCTGTATGTCTATAATATATTTTGTTAGTAAACTTTTTTCCAGTAAATTTAATCTTATCAATATTAGTCACAACAACAAAATCTCCATTATCTATATGAGGATTATATGTCGGTTTATTTTTCCCTCTCAAGACTTTTGATATGTAAGCAGCTAATCTTCCAACTGCAACATTTTGAGCATTAATAATATACCAATCTTTTTTAATATCTTTCTTTTTAACAAATGGAGTCATATTGATGGGCGATAAATACAAATATTGAGTAGCAAAGTCAATTTATTTAGCCCTAAAATAATATAGATTTAATGCGCTTAAAATGAAAAACACGCTAGTGATTTGATGAAGAGAAGCTAAATAAATATTTAGTCCACTTATTAATGTTAAAATTCCAAGAGTTATTTGTAATAGTAAAAAAAAAATTAATATATTTATTGAATTATATAAATTTGTTATTTTTTTTTTGTAAATAAATATCGCTAAAATAAAACTATATAGAGTAATTAAATATGCTAAATTTCTATGATAAAATTGAACTAGTGAATGATTTTCAAATTGTATTATATCATTGAAAGTATTTAAAAAAAGATCATTAGGGAAATATGTGTTTCCCATTAGAGGCCAAGTCTGATAAATTTTACCAGCATCTAGTCCAGACACAAAAGCGCCCATTATAATTTGTATGAAAACTAGTATAATTAAAATTTGAAATGGTAAATTATTATTTGATATTTTAAAAAAGTTTTTATTTTTTTTGAATATGAAATTATGTATTAACCAAAAAATTATTGAGATAATCAAAATTGCAAAAGATAAATGGATCGATAACCTGTAATGGCTAACAGTTGTTTCGTTTATTAAACCACTTTTAACCATATACCAACCAATAAAACCTTGCAAAACAATTAATGAAAAAACTAAATAACAAATTTTAATATATTCATTTTTAATTTTCTTTGTGAAATAAAAATAAAATAATGGTATTAAAAAAAATAGACCTATAAATCTAGCAATAATTCTGTGGAAATACTCCCAATAAAATATAAATTTAAATTCTTCCATTGTCATATTAAAATTTAATAATTTGTATTGAGGAATCTTTTTATATTCATCAAAATAAATTTCCCATGTCACGTTATTCAAAGGAGGTAAAATTCCCTTAAATAATTCCCACTCGGTTATTGAAAGACCAGAATTGGTAAGTCTAGTTAGTCCTCCAACAATAATTATAAAAAAGACTAAAATTAAAGATGTAATCAACCAATATAAAAATAATTTGTTTATTTTTTTCTCGTTTGCAATCATAATTTATAATATATATTTATTGACTAAACTCTAAATTTTATATTGTCGCTATGATAAACAAAAATATATTAAAAATTAGAAATAAATTGGATAAATTAGACAACGGTCTACTCGATATTATAAAAAAAAGGACTAATTTAATTAATGTTGTTATAAAAAATAAGAAGTTTAAAAAAGATATTGTAGATAAAAAAAGAATTAAGTTAATTCTAAAAAATATCTCAAGAAAATCAAAACAAAGAAATATTGACCCAAAAATTACTCTTAAGATATGGAAATCGATGATTAATGCTTATATTGATTATGAATATAGAAATTTTAAAAAAAAATAATTACTTACTGTGTGGAGGAAGCTTTTTTTCTATGAAATATTCATGCTTTCGAGTATTAGGATTATATTTTTTTAATTTAAGTTTATCTTTCACCTTTTCTCCTTTTGTAGGTTTTTTAGCATAATAAATAAATTTACTATCAGGATTACTTTCTGGTACCATACGTACTTTAAGATGAGTTTTTTTTGCCATAAACTTTAATTTTTCTAATTTTTTCTAAAAGTAATTTACTTTTTTTTTCTATATTATCTTTATAGTAATGAGCTTTTAAACTATGAGTGTTATGATCGTCAAGTTCATTTATTTTTTTATTTAATAAATCTTTTACCCCTGAAATTTTCATACCCTTGTTTTTAAGTAAAAATTTTATCATTTTCATAATATTTACTTGTTTATTAGAATAATATCTTCTTTTATTTATTTTTTTTGGCCTAATCACCTTAAATTCTTTTTCCCAATACCTTAAAATATGATTTTGTGGTTTTTTGGTTTTAGGGTTTACAAGATCAAGAACTTTTGCCACTTCAGAAATATTGAGCAATTTATCCATAAAACTATATTAATCTTTCAAAATCTTTTTTGAGGTTTTAAAACTAATAGACATTCTCGAATGAATAATAAATTCTTCTTTAGTTTTAGGATTTCTCCCAACTCTTTCTTTTTTCTTTATTAGTTTAAAAGATCCAACGTTTTTAATATTTAAATTACCCTTTATAATATTTTTAATTATTATTTCTATTAGATCATTAATTATCTTTTTTGATAAATTTAAAGATAAACCTGTATAAGCACTTAAATCATTTATTAAATTAGCTTTTGTTAAACTATTTTTCAACACTTCTAGAAAGTTTTAAATTTTTTTTTATTTCTGCCATTAAGTTTCCTTTTACAATCTTGTAACATAAATCTAAAGAATGATAAAAGCCTGTAGCATCAATTCCTCCATGACTCTTAACCACGGGTCCGTTAAGTCCCAAGAAAATTGCTCCATTATATTTCCTTGGATCTAATCTCTCCCTAAATTTCTTTAATGATGAATATGAAAAAATTAAAGAAAATTTTGAAAATAAATTCTCTGTAAGAGATTTTTTTAAATTTTTTGTAATAAATTTTGCGGTTCCCTCAGCTGTTTTCAAAGCAATATTACCTGTAAATCCATCTGTGACAATTACATTCGACTCTCCATTCATAATGTTATTTCCCTCTATATATCCTTTAAAAATGAAATTATCTTTGGTGGATAAATTTTTTAATTTTTTATGTGCAGTTTTCAACATTTCGGTACCTTTAATCTCTTCGGAACCAACATTTAATAAAGAAACTTTAGGTTCTTCATTTGGAAATAATGATTTGTAAAGAGCAGAACCTAGTTCAGCAAAGTCTATTAGATTTTGATCATTACATTCTATATTCGCACCTAAATCCAAAACTACATTCATCCCACTTTGATTTGGCCATAAACCCGCTAAGGCAGGCTTATTTAATTCATTCATCATTTTTAAAATCATTCTTGAAATAACTAATAAAACACCTGTGTTACCAGCAGATATACTTACATCTGATTTCCCCTCAACCTGATGCTGAATACAATTCCACATACTTGTATTTTTAGAATTTTTAACTGCGGTCATAGGTGACTCTTTGTCTGAAACTATTGAGTTTGAATTAATTATATTTATCGAATTAGTATTTATTTTATATTTTGTAATTTTTTTGATTATTTCATCTTCTTTACCAAAAATATTTAGCGTAAAATCTTCATTATTACGATTTTTATCTAAAAAAATTTTTACACCTTCAATAGTTTTATCTGGCGCATTATCTCCACCCATTGCATCAATAGCAATTGAAATTTTTTTTAACATAATAATAATGAATTAGATATCTAGAATTTTTTTTCCGTTATAGTAGCCAGACTTTAAGTCTATATGGTGAGATAATTTATATTCACCACTTTTCTTATCTTCAACTATATTTATAGAAGACAATTTGTGATGAGACCTTCTCATTCTTTTTTTTGATATAGAAGTTTTTCTTTTTGGAACAGCCATAACTAATTTTTAAATTTAATTGCTTTTTCTATCATATTATCAAGTGGAATTTCAAAACAATAATTAAAAAAATTTATAAAATATTCATTAAATTCAGTTAATTTTGAGTTTTCAACGTTATTTAATGCTTTAAGATAATTTTTAACAATAAATAGGTTCATTTTAAAATTTTTAGTATCTTCTTTGAGAGCATCTAATTTAAGTAAAATATCGTATAAAATCTTATTCAATTCTTTCATTTTTTTATTCACTGTAACATCACCAAATCCCAATTCTCTCAAGTTATATTCAATACTATTAAAAAGCTGATCGTAAGCTTTTTGATCAAATTTTGATCCTTTTTTTTTTGATATAATCATCAAAATTGAAAAGTGTATAAACATTAGATAAATTCGAGTTTCAAAAGTATCTGGTAATTTGATCTTTTCATAAAAGAACAAATCCCTAGATAAGGTTAATAAAATATTATACAAATTTACGTTATGCTTTTGAAATTTAAAAATCATTTAAAATTATTATATCTTTTTTTGTTTATTATTTTAAGTAATTGTCAACTAAAAGAGGCCACTAATACACATGGTATTTTATTTCTTGAAAACAGAACCAATAAGTTAATAGTAAGTAAAAGTAATAAAAACGATGTAATTGATATTATAGGTCAGCCACACTCAAAATCAATAGATAATGATAATGAATGGATGTACATAGAAAGAGTTTTTGTTAAAGGAGATTATCATAAACTTGGACAAAATATTTTAAAATCCAATAATGTATTGTTGTTAGAATTTAATAAATTTGGTGTTCTTAAAAATAAAAAACTTTTTAATAAAGACGATATAAACAAAATTGCTTTTTCAGAAAAAATTACAGAAAACGATCTGTCTAAAAGAAGTTTTGTTGATAAATTATTATCTAGCCTTAAATCTAAAATGTACGGTAAAAAATGATTAATGTGCTAAAACTGCTAATAGTAAAAGTGCAACAATATTAGTAATTTTAATCATAGGGTTAACTGCTGGACCTGCTGTATCTTTATAAGGATCTCCTACGGTATCACCTGTCACTGCAGATTTATGTGCCTCAGACCCTTTTCCACCAAAATTACCATCTTCAATATATTTCTTGGCATTATCCCACGCCCCTCCACCAGCTGTCATAGAAACAGCAACAAATAAACCAGTTATAATAACTCCAAGCAACATTGCACCTAATGAAGATAAGGCTGCTTCCATGCCGCCGATCTTTAAAATTATAAAATAAAGAATAACTGGTGATAAAACTGGAAGAAGAGAGGGAATAATCATTTCTTTTATTGCTGCCTTAGTTAACAAATCAACTAATCTTCCATAATCAGGTTTTCTTTTACCTTTCATTATTCCTGGTATTTTTTTAAATTGTCTTCTTACTTCAATCACTACAGCACCACCTGCTCTTCCGACCGCTTGCATTCCCATGGAGCCAAATAAATATGGCAACATCCCTCCAATTAGCAATCCAGCTACTACAAAAGGATTAGACAAATCAAATGTTACATTAACACCCTCCAATGCTGAACCTTTAACTGTAGAAAAATATTTGATATCTTCGGTATATGCTGCGAACAATACTAAAGCTCCTAATCCAGCAGAGCCGATGGCATAACCTTTTGTTACTGCTTTGGTCGTATTTCCGACAGCATCTAGAGCATCTGTAGTTTTTCTAACACTTTTAGGAAGTTTTGACATTTCAGCTATTCCTCCAGCATTATCAGTAACTGGCCCGTATGCATCTAACGCGACTACCATACCAGTAAGGGCAAGCATCGCAGTTACTGCTATTGCTATACCGTATAAACCAGCAAGTTCATTTGTATACAAAATTCCAGATACAATAATCAAAGCAGGTATGGCTGTTGCTTCCATAGATATCGCTAGACCTTGAATAACATTTGTACCATGACCTGTTGTTGAAGATTGAGCAACTGATTTAACTGGCCTATAATTCGTTCCAGTATAATATTCAGTAATCCAAATTAATAATCCTGTAATCACAAAGCCAACTACGCCACAAATATATAAATCCATTCCGTTAAATGTTTTTCCACTATTAGTATATGTTTCCGACAAACCAACAATAGAGCTTGTAACAGGATATAAAACGATAAGGGATGTGATAGCTGTAACAATAAAACCTTTATATAAGGCACCCATAATATTTTTACTTTTTCCAAGTTTAACGAACCATGTACCTATAATTGATGTTAAAATACAGGATCCACCAATTGCCAAAGGATAGATCATTAAATTGTAATCGGAGGGAAAAAATATAGAAGATAATACCATGGTTGCTACGATAGTTACTGCATATGTTTCAAATAAATCAGCGGCCATTCCGGCACAATCACCGACATTGTCTCCAACGTTATCAGCAATTACAGCAGGGTTTCTAGGATCGTCTTCTGGTATTCCTGCTTCGACTTTTCCCACTAAATCAGCACCAACATCTGCACCTTTTGTAAAAATTCCTCCTCCAAGACGTGCAAAAATTGAAATAAGAGATGCACCGAAACCAAGTGCCACTAATGCGTTTATAATTTCTCTATTATCAACATTTAAATTAATTAAAATTACATAATAAAAAGTAATAGCTAACAAAGCTAACCCCGCAACTAGTAATCCTGTAATTGCTCCTGATTTAAAAGCTATAGTTAAACCTGATTGTAAACTTTGTCTTGCTGCCTCTGCAGTACGAACATTTGCTTTAACTGATATAAGCATGCCGGCATAGCCTGCAACACCTGATAGAAAAGCGCCTATAAAGTATCCAATCCCAACAAGATAATTAAAAAAATAAGTTACTATTGCTAAAACAATTATACCTACAACTGCAATAGTTTTGTACTGTCTATTCAGATATGCTTTTGCTCCAATCTGAATGGCATCAGCAATCTCTTGCATTTTAGAGTTTCCAGGACTACAAGAAATTATTTGCCCAGAAAGCAAATAGCTGTAAGCTACTGCTAAGATTCCAGTAAAAGATATTAAGTATAGTAATTCTAAATAATCAGTCATGATATAAATCGCATAAATGCCAAATTAATATTAAAAACGCAAGCTAAACTTCAAATAAATAACAATTTTTTAATCACCTTTCCTCAATTCTTTAGATATTTTATCTAAGATTGCATTCAAATAACCAATTTGAATTTTTTCAAGAAAACTTTCAGAAGCTAATAGATACTCATTAATAATTACTTTTTTTGGAGTGTTATGCCTAAACATAAGTTCAAATATAGCTGCAAACAATATTATTTTTAATATTTTATCAGTTTTTGCTAAATTTATATCCTTAGATAGATGAGAACTTATTGTTTTTTCTATCAATTCTGACCTCTCTAATGTGCCTTTAACTACATCTTTAATAAATTTTTTGTACTGGTTTTTAGGAAAATCAATTTCCGCCTCTGGATTCATCAAAGAATTATACAATTTTTGAATTACTTTTATTCTAGGTGATGAATTTTTAGATTTTTTGGGGTCCATTTTTTAAAATAGATATGACTGCATTTGCAGCTTCTGACCCTTTATTTATTTTATTAGATTTAGTTTTATTACTTCTAAGTTTAGCTTGTTTAAAATTTAAGGCAGTTATAACGCCATTTCCAATTGGTTTGTTATACTTAATTGAAAGATTTAATAATGAATTAAATAATGAAGAACATAATAAGTCAAAATGAGGTGTTTTACCTTTTATAACACAACCAAGCGCAACAAAACCGTCAAACTTATTAATATTTTTCCTAATTGATATTGGTATTTCAAACGCACCGGGAACATTTAAAATACTTACGCTAAATTTAACTTTAAGTAGTTTTCTTTTCGCTTTCAAAACTAAATTATTGGATATATCCAAGTAATAATTAGAATTTACAATTAAAATTTTTTTCATTTTATAATTATTTGTTTTTTAATTTTTAAACCAAAACCATCAAGCCCAATAATTTTTTTTCTACTTCTAGATAGCAATATCATATTTTTTACATTTAGGTCTTTAATTATTTGAGCTCCTATACCATAATATCTCAATGTATTAATGTTGCTATCATTTGAAGTTTTATTTTGATTATTGATAATTAATAATAAATAACTTTTGAACCTCGATAAGATTTTTAAAGATTTTTTTATCTTAATATTTTTCATAATATTTTTTTTATCAATTTTTGTAGAAATTACTCTTATATGTATAGATTTCTTTTCATTAAATCTTCCTTTAGTAATTGCAAAATTAGTATTATTTTCTAATTTATTTTTATAATAATGAATATTTAATTTACTACTCTTATTTAAATAAACTGATTTTGTGTTTAATTTAATGACTAACTTTTCATATTTTAATCGATATGAAATTAAATCTTCTATAGAAGCTAATTTGATTTTATGTTTTTTTGAAAACTTATAAAGATCTTTCAATCTTGCCATTCTACCATCTTCGTTCATTACCTCACAAATAACAGAACTTGGGTTAAGATTAGATAATTTTGAAATATCAACCGAAGCCTCTGTATGTCCTGCTCTTTCAAGCACACCACCTTCTTTTGCAACTAAAGGGAAAACATGACCTGGAGATACGATATCTTTTTTTTTTACTTTAGTATTAATTGCTGTTTTAATTGTTTTTGCTCTATCTTGAGCAGAAATCCCTGTTGTAATTCCCTTCTTGGCTTCAATTGAAATTGTAAATGCTGTCTGCATTCTCGATTTATTATTTGGAGACATCAAAGGCAATTTAAGATTATCAATTTGTTTTTTTGTTAAAGCTAGGCAAATTAAACCTCTTCCATGCTTTGCCATAAAATTAATATTTTTAGAATTACATTTTGAGCCTGGTATTATCAGATCACCTTCATTCTCCCTATTTTTATCATCAACTAAAATAAACATTTTTCCTTTTTTAGCATCTTGAATAATTGATGATATTTTAGAAAACTTATTATTCATTTAATTAGAGTATTTATTTATATATTTGCTAAATATATCCAATTCAACATTAACTAAACTTTTATTCTTTAAATTTTGTAAGTTTGTAAGTTTTAAAGTATGAGGAATTACATTTATTTCAAAGGAGTTTTTAATTACTTTTGAAATAGTTAATGAAACACCATTGATAGATATTGATGCTTTTTCTATTAAAAACTTACCTAAATTTTTATTTAAAATCTTAAGTCTTATTATCCAAGTTTTATCTATAATTAAAATTTTTTGGATTCTAGCCACAGAATCTACATGACCTTGCGTGAAATGACCTGATATTTTTTGTCCATAAGAAATCGATTTTTCTAGATTAATAGTCTGATTTTTCTTTAAGAGTTTAAAGTTTGAGCGTATTAAAGTTTCGTTAGAAATATAAAAATAAATAATATTTTTTTTGATCTTAACTAATGTGAGGCATACCCCATCACAACACACTGAAGATCCTATCTCTTTGAGATTAAACTTTAATTTAGATTTTATACCAAGAAATAGACTATTTCTTGTTTTAGAAATACTATAAATTTTACCTGTGTTAAAAATAATACCATTGAACATTTTAAAACTCCCTCTTAAAAAGTTTATCATTGTTTAAGTAAATTGGCATGGGATTAGCTTTAATATTTTTGAGATATCTTAATGTAGCGTTATTTTTACCTTTTTTTTTTAAAAAAAGATTACTTTTGAAGATATATAAATCATTAATTAATTTATCTTTAATTAAAGTATTAAGAAAAGTCAGTCCAGTTTCAACTAAAACTCTTGAATATCCCATTTTATAAATTTTCCTGTACAATAATTCAAAATCATTTTTATTTTTTAAAGATTTAATAAAAATAATTTTATAGCCTTTTTTTTTATAGAATTGTGCTTTTTTAATATTTGTTTTATGAGTAATTAAATGAGTTCTCCTTTTAGTTAAAATTTTATTTAATGAAAGATTTTTTTTTAATTTAAGATTTAAGTCTATTATAAATAAATCAGGTTTATATTTACTAAGACCTTCTATTCTACAGTTAAGTAAAGAATTATCATAGTTAATACTTTTAGAAGTTGATATTATACCATTATGTTTCGATCTTATTAAATGAACAATTTTCCTAGAAAAAGAATTTGTTATCCATTTTTCTTTTTTGTTTATTGTAAAATAGTCTTTAGAAACTGCTATTTTTGCAGAAATGAATGGAAGCTTAAGTTTTTTATTTATGAGATAACTTTTATAAAATCTTACATATTTTTTTGATTTTATTAATCTAGTTTTGATCCCTTTTGTATTGAGAATTTTTTTTGCTTTTTTAAAAGTTCTAAGATCTGGATCATCGTAACCATAGAAAACGCTTCTAATTTTTTTTTTTATAATAATATTGGTGCAAGGAGGTGTCTTTCCTTTATGTATGCAAGGTTCTAATGATGTATACAGTGTTGAACCAGCAGTATTTTTAATTTTATTTAACGCATTAAATTCAGCATGTGGCCTTCCATTAATGGATGTTACACCTGATGAAATTACTGTGTTATTTTTAACAACAATTGATCCTACAGATGGATTTTGTCCTGTTTGACCTATATTCTTCTCTGCTAATTGAAAAGCTAGATTTAAAAAAAATTTATGATTTGTTCTCATCTAGATTGCCCACAAACTGTTCAAAATCCTTCGCTTCCT
>MDTG01187330.1_pt1 | contig 10810 bp, 7 predicted proteins | sample 811421 | NCBI WGS metagenome assembly MDTG01 (sample SAMN05326645, study PRJNA326480) | marine metagenome | isolation source: seawater | place: Pacific Ocean: South East | collected 2011 | reverse complement strand
TTTTGGATAAATTTCAAGATTTAAAGAATAACTTTCATATTTCAAACGACTTTATTGAACAAGAAGAATCTAGTAAATTCATCTCCAATACTTTCTCAATGTCTGGTCTTTTAACTAGAAACGATATACTAAACAATGTAAATGGCGAACAATGTCATTCTGAACTTAATGGAATTTTTACTCCATTTAAAAATGATCATATTGATAACCATACTACTATTAACCACTATTTTCCTAATTGTAAATCGTATGAAAATTATAAAGGAATTATGAAAGAGAATGGTGTGGGTGTTTTTAACGGAAAAGTTATTGTTCACGAAAATGCTCAAAAAATAGAAGCTTTTCAACAAAATAATAACATTCTTCTGAATGATGAAGCATCAATTTATTCTAAGCCTGAACTAGAAATTTATGCTGACGATGTTAAGTGTAGTCATGGTTCTACCACAGGACAATTTGACCAAGAGTCTATTTTTTATTTAAGAGCCAGAGGGCTTACTTTAAAAAAGGCTAAAGAATTAATGATTTTGGGATTTATTAATGAAGTTATCCAAAAATCAGAAAATTCTGAATATATAGATTTCATTTTAGAAAGAGTACTTGAAAATTAATTTTTTATTTAATACAAGATTATTGTAATTTTCATTATTGAACCTTCTCAATGATTAAAACTATCAATTTATTTTCTTTTATTATATGTAATTTCATTGCAGTCAATTTATTTTCTCAAGATTTGCAATTGTCTTTTTCTGAGCACGTCCCTTATGAGTCTAATTATAAGGCCATAAGATGTATTAATTATAAATCGGGACATATTCTTTTTATGAGGAAAAAAAAATCAAAACATTGCAATATTAAAGTCCATATTTTTGATGAAGATTTTAAAAATAAAAATCAATTCAACTTTATTATTGATAATGAAAAGTTGGTAGGTGTAAGGCTTTTATTTGATAACATTGTTTTATTTACAAGCCTAAATAATGGGGTTGAAACAATTTTAAGATCTAGGATATTAGATATTTCTTCTAATTTTTTAAGTCCAAAAAATATTTTCTCAGAGCCTAATAAGTCTGGCTATCCTTCATTTTTTAAACTTGCCGATGAATCTTTTGAATCGTCTTTTAATGTTTTAGTGGAATTGCCTTTTCAAAATGGTAAAAATGAAGATTTAAAAATTATCACATTAAATAATAGTTTACAAGTTGTTAAAGAAGTATATAATAAAATTGAAATTAAATTTGAATCAAAAAGAGACAACAAACTACTTCTTTCGAATACTGGTAAAATTTATCTATTAAAAAAAACATGGAAGAGAGGAAATAATTTTTATTTATTTAGATTAGGAAAACAAATTATTAACGAAAAGGAAATTAAATTAAGTCAAAGAAAAATAGCTGCTTTAGACTATTTCTTTAACTCCAAAGATGAATTGGTTTTATCAGGTTTTTACTCTTCTCCAGTAAGATACAACTATGAAGGATTTTTTCTTTTGAAATATGATAGCGACTTACAGTTAATTCATAAAAATCAGTATGCTCTAAGTGAAAAAATCGTAAAAAGTTTTAAATCATCTAAGGATATTAAAGAAACAGGATTTGGGTTAGATAAGTTTATGATAACTGATTTTAGTTTAGATAAAGATCAAAATCATTATTTACTAGCCGAGCATATTTCTAAGGTTAGCGCTAAAAAAGAAACTTTTTGGCTTTCTAAGGGATTTGTTGTTATAAAATTTAATAAAAATGGAAATTATATTTGGGGATGTCCTGTCCCAAAAAATCAAAAAGATGAAAATTTCAATTTTATTGGAACTTTTGCCATAAAAATAAATAATTCAAATCAATATTTTTTCAATGAACTTTCAAATTTAAGTTTAAGAAAAGGAATACCTCCTGAGTATGGAATACTTAATTATTCTGGAACAAAAAATATTACTTTTTCAGAATCTGGAATTTCTCAGGAACAGCCAATGGCAATTAATTTTCCTGGAAAAGATACCGAAAAATACGCCTTTATTCCTAGGCAAATTAATCCTAAAAATAAAGAGTCATCTTACTTTTTAATAATCAATGAAAAAGCTACAAATTTAATGGTTGGATTAGTTAAATAATATTGACTTCTCTTTCCAAAGTAATATCAAATTTTTGTTTAATATCCACTATTATTTTTTCAGAAAGTTCAAATAAATCACTTCCCTTAGCATTGCCGTAGTTAACTAAAACAAGCGCTTGTTTTTTATGAACACCATAGTTCTTAAATGTTTTACCTTTCCAACCTGCTTTATCAATTAACCAACCCGCAGCAATTTTAACCTCTTTTTTATTGATGGGGTAGTGGACTATTTCAGGAAACTTTTTTAAAATAATATTTAAATGACTTACAGCAATTATTGGATTTTTAAAAAAACTTCCGCAGTTCCCAATTTCTTTTGGATCAGGTAATTTTGATTGCCTTATTGCAATAATAGCATTACTTACGTCCTTAATAGTAGGGTTATCAATATTATTGGATTTTAAAACATTTATAACATCTCCATAGCCAATATTTATTTTAGGTTTTTTATGCAGTTTTAATGTTATGCTAAGGATTATAAATTGATTTTTTTTTTCGTTTTTAAATACACTTTCTCTATAGCCAAACTTACATTGAGAATTATTGAATTTTAGAATTTTTCCAGTAGAAATTTCAAAAGCTTCAAGATCTACAAACGTTTCTTTAATTTCCACTCCATAAGCACCTATATTTTGCATGGGCGCTGTTCCAGTGTTGCCAGGAATTAAACTTAAATTTTCAATTCCACCCCAGCCCTTATCAACACAAAACATTACCAATTCATGCCAATTTTCACCAGCTCCTATTTGAAGGGTGATAAATTCATCGTCTTCTGATAATATTTTCTTTCCTTTTATTTTATTATTAATGACTAATCCATCATAATCTTTTGTAAATAATATATTACTTCCTCCACCAAGAATTAAAGTATTAGAGCCTAAAAATTCTTTTGATTTAACTAACTCTTTAATATCTTTTATAGAAAAGATTTCTGTAAAATACTTTGATCGAACATTTATCCCAAAAGTATTGTGTTCTGTTAATATGAAATTTTCATAAATTTCCATTAGGAACAAACCTAATTATAATTTCTTGGATATTTATAGACTAGTACCTAAAACAATATTATATACTTTTATAAAGTTTATATACCATCAAAATCAAAAAAGTAATAGTATCCGTAAGTAATGATTTAGCAAACGATCAGCGTGTTAAAAAAGTGTGTGATACACTTATAAAATGTAATTTCAATGTTACTCTTATTGGTAGAGAATTAAATAATTCCAGGCCCATAGAAAGACCTTATTCAACTAAGAGACTAAGGTTGTTTTTCAATAAAGGATTTCTATTTTATTTTGAATATAATTTAAGATTATTTTTTTTATTAATGTTTAAAAAATTTGATGTATATCACGCTAACGATTTAGATACTTTACTTCCAATGTGGATTGTTTCAAGTGTTCGTAGAAAGAACTTGGTATATGATACACACGAATATTTTACTGGGGTTCCAGAAATTCAGGATAGATTCATTGTAAAAAAAGTCTGGAAAACAATTGAAAAATTAATTTTCCCAAGACTAAACCATGTTTTCACCGTTAATAGTTCAATAGCAAATTTATATTTTGATGATTATCAAATTAATCCAAAGATTTTAAGAAATCTCCCTTCCAATATTACAATCCAAAAAATTAGATCTAAAAATGAACTAGGCTTGCCAATTGATAAGCCAATTGTTATTCTACAAGGATCTGGTATTAATATTCACAGAGGATCGGAAGAGTTAGTAGAGGCAATTGCAACTCAAGAAAAGTTTTTTTTGTGTATTGTAGGAACTGGAGATGTTATTGAAAATCTTAAAACAAGATGCAATGACGATGACTTAAAAAGTAAAGTGTTATTTGTTGACCCTTTACCTTATCAAATGATGATGCAGTATACATTAAATTCAGATGTAGGAGTCAGTTTAGATAAAAATAATAATATCAACTACCAGTTTAGTTTACCAAATAAAATTTTTGATTACTCAAAAGCGGAGATTCCTTATGTTTCTACTAACCTTATCGAAATTAAAAAAATTGTTGATGAATTTCATACAGGAGTTTTAATTAATTCTCTAAAAACTGAAGAGATATTGAATGGTTTAGAAAAAGCAATTGATTTATCGAAATCAGATAGCTATTTAATAAATATAAAAAAAATGAATTCAGATTTAAATTGGGAAAAAGAATCTGAAGTTTTAACAGCAACCTACAAAAGTTTTAAATAGTTATTTAATACACTGAAAAATTATTTCTTTATCAGAAATTCCATACAATTTCTTTTCAACTTCACTAATTCCATTTGAAATATTGATGATTTCAACATTAAACTGAAAAGCTTTTAATTTTTCTTCCAGACTTTTTTCCCCATATACCCTAACATGGTCTTCTTGGCCAAAAGCTTTTAGCCTATCTGCTCTGGTAGTTATCTTGAAATCTTCGTAAGTTTTTCCAGTTTTCAGAGGAACTTGAATTATTAATGCACCATTTTTCTTTAAAATTCTATTTAATTCTTTTATAGCTTTTCCATCATCTAAAATATGTTCAAGAACATGAAAACAAATAATTAAATGATAACTATTATCACTAACATCAATATTTGTTATATCGTATTTTTTTTGAGCATAAAATTGATTTTCATAGTCTGAAGAAATATAGTTTGGAAATTTTGATTTAAATAAATCATGAAGGCTTCTGTGAGGGGAAAATTCTAAAATATTATGATTTATATTTTGAAAGTATTTAAATATATAAAAACTTAAAGCTCTAGATCTTGAAAGAGATCCGCATTTGGGACATATTTTATCTTTGGAATTTATAAAAGATATGGGAATAAATTTCTTAGATTTTGATAAACAGATATTACACTGAATCGTATCTCCCCTATAAATTAAATAATAAATGATGGCTCTTAAATAAGGTTCAATTATATAATGAAATTTATTGGGAATTAGTTTTCTGTATATCTCTTTTAAAAGTTTATACATTGTTTTGGTCTCTTATATAAAACAACAATTTATAAAGATTAAATAATCTAAGAGATGGCCAACTAGACATAAGTTGTTTTTCAATTATTATCATCCCATTTTTTGAGATTAATAAAAGAAATTTATCTAGGTTTAACTTTTTAATTTTTAAATAAGTGTTTATTAGTTTAAGAGAGCTAATGTTGTAATTTTTAGATTCAATTTTTGATAGATTTCTAATAGCTGATCTAGTTTTTAATAAAAAGTCAGTATTTTTCTCAAGTCCTTCATGATACACTGGATTATCAATTTGATGAATTTTAATATTATTTTTTTGAAGTTCTAAAGCTAATAACGTATCCTCGTGGCCATATCCATTAAAACTTTCGTCAAATTTTATGGCTTTAAATACAGATTTTTTAATTAAAAAATTATTGGACCTAAATGAATGATAAGGATTAATTAAGCGAAAATCAAAACTTTGGTCTTCAACTTTAACTCCATATCTCCATCGGAGTCTTTCACTACTTTTTTTGGGTTTTATTTGGTGGTGTTTTCTTCCTCCATATATTACATCACAATTGGAAATGTCCATATAATTCTTTAAAAATAAATCTGAGGAAATACTACAGTCACAGTCAATAAATAACATTTTATCAAACTTTGAAATATCTATAAACATATTTCTGATTTTAGACCTGCCAATATTTTTTTTTAGAGAAAAAAATTGAATATTTTCATTTGTTTCAACGTAAGCATTTATTTTTTTAAAATAATCTGATGAATGGTCGTCTATACAAATGATTTCAAAAGGGTGCTGTAATTCTTTTCCTTGATGAATTAATGTTTCTACAAGCTTAGTGACATTAAAATTATAAATAGGAATACAAATACTAATCAATATAAAGTAACTTAATTCACAATAGATTTATTGTCAAACTTTACAATTCTTCCTGGAAATTTATTAATAATGTCAAAGTCGTGAGTTGCCATAATAACAGTTTTATCATCATCTAAAATTGATTTAATCAAGCCCATAATTTTTTCACTTGTTTCAGGGTCAAGGTTTCCGGTTGGCTCATCTGCAATAATTAATTCAGGGTCATTTATTAAAGCTCTTGCAACGGCAATTCTTTGTTGTTCTCCGCCAGAAATTAAATGTGGGTAAGCATTGGACTTGTCAAGCATATCCACTTTTGATAAAAGTTTTTCAATTTCTTCATCAATTTTCTTTTTCCCTTTCCATCCAGTGGCTTTCATTACAAATCTTAAATTATCTGCAACAGATCGATCCATAAGAAGTTGAAAATCTTGAAAAATAATTCCAATTTTTCTTCTCACTGCTAAAATTTTTTTTCTAGATAATTTACTCACATTTTGATCTTTAAATGCGATATCTCCTTTATGAATTGATACATCTCCATAAATGGATTTCAGAAGGCTACTCTTGCCGCTTCCTGTTTTACCAACAAAATAGACAAACTCTCCTTTTTTAATACTTAGATTTATGTCACTTAGAATAAGATTATCTTGTTGGTAGATTTCAACATTTTTAAAGTCTAAAAAAAGATTTTCATTCATAATGAATAGCAAATTTTAATATTATCAAATTTAAAATAATAAAGTAAATGTATTTAACTCTATTTATTAATGTTAACACATTATAGTTGAAAATAATCATAATCTGATTATTCTGATGGAAGATCACTAACTATCTTTAATTAATATCAGTTTTGATAAATTAATGATAAAAACTTTTCTTAAGCTTCCATTTCTTTTATTAGTCATACTCTGGGCTAATCATTCTTTTGCTCAGAAAACACTTATTTACAGTGATCCTTACAAGAGTTATAAAACTGCCCAGGAGCTTTTTGACAAAGAAAAGTATAGTTCGGCACAATATTATTTTAAAGAAGTTATAAATAAGTTCGATAATCCTCAAGACGAAATCAGAATCAATGCTGAATATTATTTTGCAGTTTGCGCGTTAAAATTATACCATAGAAATGTGGAAACGATCCTAACAAGATTTGCTCTGGATCACCCAGACCATCCTAAATCAAAAAATATTTATTTTCAGTTAGGAAAGCATTATTATCAAACTAAAAAGTTTAAAAAATCCATTGAGTTTTTTGAAAAAGTTGATCAATATGATCTTTCTAAGAGCGATCAAAATGAGTATCTATTTAAGCTAGGCTATTCAAAATTTATGAAAAAGAACTTAGATGAATCAAAGGTTTTATTTAATGAACTATTGCAAAGAAAAACAGATTATGAAATTCCAACAACATATTATTATAGTCATATTGCTTATTCCGAAGGTAAGTACCAAACTGCTCTAGAAGGGTTTAGAAAAATTTCTAGAAATAAGATGTTTAAGCCTATTATTCCATATTACATCACTCAAATATTATATCAGCAAAATAAATATGGTGAACTCATTTCTTATGCTCCTTCTTACATGGATTCCATTACAGAAAAAAGGAAAGGTGAATTCGCAAAGCTAATAGCAGATTCTTATTTTAAGAATAAGAACTTTAAGACTTCTTTATCTTATTACAAAATTTTTAAGAAATATGCTAAATCAAGTAGAGAGAGTAATTACCAAGTTGCTTACTGTTATTATAAAACCAAGGACCTAAGAAAAGCCATCGAATTATTTTCTAGAGTTGCCTATAAAGAAGATTCTTTATCTCAAATTTGCTACTATCATATGGCAGATTCTTATTTAAAATTGGATGAAAAAGATTATGCTAGAAATGCCTTTCAAAAAGCTAGTAAGTTAGATTTTGATGAAGAAATCAAAAGAAATTCATTATTTAATTATGCAAAACTTGCATACGAGTTAAGTTATAATCCTTATGATGAGGCCATCAATTCATTTCAAAAGTTTATTGATCAATATCCAAATTCTGAAGATGCAAAAGAAGCTTATGAATTTTTGCTAAAAGTTTATTTAACCACAAAAAATTATGATGATGCCTTAAAATCCATGGAGAAGATTAAAAATAAAGATCCTAGAATGCAAAAAGCTTATCAATCGATTGTTTATAATCGCGCAGTAGAGCAATATCATAATAGAGAATATGAAAGTGCGATCAAAAACTTTGAGCTTGTTAAAAGATATCCAATTGATCAAAATTTAAACGCCATGAGTCAGTTTTGGATTGGAGAATCCAATTATAATTTGAAGGAATACTTAACAGCTATAGAAAACTATGAAAAGTTTAGATTTATCAATGGAGCCATACTAACCAAAGAATTTCAGGATTTAGATTTCCATATTGGATACAGTTATTTTGAAAAATCAAATCCACATAATTTTTATAAAGGAAATTCAGCAAAAGTACAGAAAGAAGAATTAAAAAGTTCCTTGAGATATTTTAGAAACTATATACATCAATACAATATTCCTGATTCCAATAATTATAAAATAGCCCTATTAAGAATTGCCGATGCGTATTTTTTGCTAAGAGAAGATAGTCTTGCCATTGAGAATTATGCGTTGTCAACTAAAGTAGGAAATTATAATCACAGTTATGCATTAAACCAAATGGCTACATCTCAAGGTTTAATTCAGGACTATGACGGCAAGATAAATACCTTAAAAAGATTAACTGATCAATATCCCAACTCTAAATACCAAGTTTCTTCACTTTTAAATTTAGCACAAGCTTTCAAAGATGAATCTAGAAATGAGGAATCTATTAAAACCTACATAAAATTCATTAACGATTATCCCAGCAATAATTTAATTTCCAGAGCTAATGTAGAGTTAGGGAGTATTTATTTGAAAGAAAAAAACGCAGATGAAGCTGAAAAATATTTAATAAAGGTATTGGATGATTATCCAGACGCAGAACAAGAAAATGAATTGGCGATAGAATTAATGTTGGAGGTCTATAATTTAAGAAATAACCTTACCGGATATTATGATTGGTTAAGTTCAAGGGGAATTGATGTAAGTATCCAAGAAAAAGACTCCTCACTTTGGAGACCTGTTGTTTTAGCTAGAGATAATGGCGATTGTCAAAAGCAGATTGAGAAAGCCTCTTATTATTTAGATAATATAGAAGATCCTGTTCGAGAAATTTCTGCCCATTATTATATGGCCAATTGTTACTTAAATGATGAAAAAAAGAATGAAGCTCTTTTTCACTACGATTTCATTACTAAAAAACCCAATAATAACTATTACACTGAAGCTCTAAAATATGCGGGTGAAATTACCTTTGACGCACATGATTATAAAAATGCCCTTGCCTATTTTTCTACTTTAGAAGACGTGAGTATGGATGAGGAAGACTTATCACTATCCATAAAAGGGCAATTTTATTGTTTTTATTATTTAAATAATCCTATCTCGACTATTAAGTACGCTAAAAAAACACTTCAACTTTCTAATATCAATAAGAAATTAAAAGAAGATTCTTATTTGTATTTAGCTAAGTCTTATCAATTAGTAAACCAATTAGACAGTGCTGTAATTTATTATGATAGCATTATGTATTTTACCAAAAGTATTGCTGCTGCTGAGTCTAAGTACCATATTTGTGAAATTGCTTACGAACGTAAAAATTATGAGTTGTGTGAGTCTTTAATTATGGAGCTTGTCCAGCAAAAGCCTTCCTATGATTATTGGTTAGCAAAAGGAATTCTTCTTCTTGGAGATAATTTCACTGCTCAAAATGACTACTTCAATGCAAAACACAGCGTTGAAAGTATTATAGAAAATTATGACGGATTTAACAAAAAAGAGATAGTAGATGAGGCAGTTTTAAAATTACAAAGTATTCAAAAGTTAGAGATTGATGAACTAAAAGAGGAACCAATTCAGCAAGAGATAGAAATTGATTTAGAGTTAATAGAAGATATTAATTCAAAGCTAGAACCAGAAATAAATGAAATTAATTCTACAGAAAATAATCATGATGAAAATAAGTAGATTCAGTTTATTAGTTTTTTTTATTGCAACATTATTGTTCTTCCAATCATACGGACAAGAAAATAATAAAACTGAAGAAATATTTCTTGGAATTGGATCAGGGAATAGAAAAATATCTAAAATTCAAAAATCATCAATTTCACCTAATCATACAGACTCAATAACAATTGTAGATGAGGTCAAGTATTATTTGGAGCCTAAGCAGCATCAAGTGAGTTATAATATTGAAAATATAAAACCAGCAAGATTAAAAATCACTGCTAGTGGTGACAAGCTCTACAGAGGATATTTGAAAGCCGGTGCGGGTGCTTATTTATCTCCTTTATTAGATTTTAATTATGCTTCCAAAAGATCAAGAGATGAAAGTTGGGGTTTTAAGGGTGGAACTAATGGTAGTTTTGCCAATATTAATGGTATGGGTAACACTAAATATTCTGACCTTTCTTTAGGGGGATATTATCAAAAGTTCTTCATAGATTATGATTTATGGTCAGAGTTAGACTATGAAAGAAATAATTATCAATTTTATGGTTTAGATTATCAAGACAGTCAGATGTATGATTTTTATGGTATTGATAGTAACGATAGTTTAATGAAAGAATCTTTTCAGGAAGCTGATTCTTTGTTTAAACAAAATTATGATTTATTTGATTTACATATTAAATTAAATTCTTTAAATATTGGAAGAGATTCCAATAAATTAAGAGTTAAGAGTTGGATTGACTTTCATCATTTAAATAGTAATTATGACTTATCAGAAAATCATTTTTTAATAGGAGCTCATTCTGGATGGTTAATTTTAGATG
>MDTG01140429.1_pt1 | contig 10810 bp, 12 predicted proteins | sample 811421 | NCBI WGS metagenome assembly MDTG01 (sample SAMN05326645, study PRJNA326480) | marine metagenome | isolation source: seawater | place: Pacific Ocean: South East | collected 2011 | reverse complement strand
TGATAACCAGGTTTTATTGTCCCAATTTTTTAATTTTTTCATAATATTTAAATAGCATCCAAAAAATTTGTTTGCTATGATTAAATATGAGTTCAACATTCCAAACAAAAATCCCAAATTCATTAAATGAGCATTGGATGCCATTTTCATCAAATAAAGATTTTAAGAAAAATCCAAGAATAATTGTTGAGGCTGATGGAATTCATCTTAAAACGCATCAAGGAAAAACTTTAATTGACGGTAGTTCAGGTTTATATTGCAACCCACTCGGCCATGCTAGGAAAGAAATAATTAGTGCAATTAAAAATCAATTAGAAAAACTTGATTACACAATGCCATTTCAACAAGGATTTGGAGGATCTTTTGAGTTGGCGACAATGATATCTCAAAAAACTCCTGAAGATCTTAATAGAATATTTTATACAATTTGTGGATCAACCGCAGTTGAAACTGCTATCAAAATTTCTGTAGCATATTTTAGATCAGTTGGTCAAAACAACAGATTTAAGTTTGTTGGTAGGGAAAGAGGATATCACGGAATGAATATCGGATCATTAACAGTAGGAGGTATACCAAATAATTCAAAAGAATTTAAAGATATTTTAATGCCAGGTGTTGAACATATGAGACATACTTTTTTACCAGAACATAAATTTATAAAAGGTCAACCTGAAACTGGTTCTGAACTTGCCGATGATCTAGAAATAATCGCAAATAAATTAGGAGGAGAAAATATAGCTGCATGTATTGTTGAACCAATAGCAGCATCAACAGGAACTTTAATTCCTCCAAAAAATTATTTACAAAAATTAAGAAAAATTTGTGATAAACACGGTATACTACTAATTTTCGATGAGGTTGTTACAGGATGGGGAAGAACAGGTTCTGCCTTTGCTGCACAAGAATTTGGTGTAACTCCAGACATAATAACAATGGCGAAGGCTACAACAAACGGAATAGTTCCAATGGGAGTAGTTGCTGTCAGAGAAAAAATTTATGACTCAGTTATGGAAGCCTCTCCAGATGGGGCAGTAGAATTATTTCACGGATATACATATTCAGGAATACCTGTTGCCGTTTCAGCAGCAATAGCAGTCCAAAAAATATTTGAAAAAGAGGATATCTTTAAAAGAGTAAAATATTTATCGAATTATTTTGAAGAAGGATTACATTCCTTAAAAGATTTAGATTGTGTAGAGAGTATAAGAAATTATGGTTTGTTAGGCGGAATTGATATTTCAATGAGGAATAAGCCAGGCAAAGCAGGTTTTAGCGTTTATAAAAATTGTTATGATGCTGGTGTAAATATAAAGCCAACAGGAGACGCTTTAATAATCGCTCCACCATTTGTTTGTGAAAAAAAAGATATTGACGAAATTATTGAAAAATTGCGTAGAGGTATTACAAATCACTTAAAATCTTAAATTTTAATCATTTTGGGCCGAATCAGAATTTTATGACCAATTTGACCTAACACTTTATTCAAAAGAGAAATGAGATTTGGTTTAATAATAGTATGAGTTCACAGTATAAATTTGAAAAACATTTAGAGGAAATAAGACCTCAAAGTAAAGTTAAGCTTACCGACCTTCTTAATAGAATTAACGAGGAAAAAAAAAATGAAAGAAATAGAAATCTTGCATTAAGTGTGGCGGCTGTTTCGGCTGTGACAGTGTTCGGCATCATTCTTACCTTGTAAATACCTCAAAAACATCAACTTTTAGTTCACAAAATTCGTTTTTTAAAAAATAAAGTTAAGTTAATATTAAATTAACTATTTATATAATTTAATTTTGATTAACATAATGTTAGCTATAAAAAAATTTTTCAAAGATACATATAAGTTAATTGTTCAACTTATTTTTAAGGTTCTTTATGGGACAATAGAAATTGCTAATTTCGAAGAAGTAGATAAAAGTCTTGATGTAGAAAAAATCAACATCAGTGATAAATCTTACAATATTTACAAAATTAAAAATGCAAGATTATTTACTACAACAGTACATGACACTTCAGTCATAGTAAACAATAGATTAATTCCCCAAGCATCATTTCAATTAAGAGTAAAAGTCGGAGATAAAAATTACGCTAGAAATAATTCTGATCCAAAAGAAAATATCGCTTTAAAAATTGGAACACCAAGAATAAAAAAAAAAATACATGGAAATGTTTTTTCTCTATTATCAGGAGGAGCTGCTAAAACAAATTATTTTCACTGGCTATTTGAAGTTTTGCCAAGATTGGAAATTTTAAAAAAAAGTAAAAATTTAAAAAAAATAGATTTTTTTTTATTACCAAGCACTAGAATGATCCACCAAACTGAAACATTTGAACTATTAGATATTGAAAAAAAAAAATTATTAGACAGCAAAACATTTAAACATATTTTATGTGATGAGTTATATTGCGTAGATCATCCTTTCCGTTTAACAAATAATACTGTTTATGATACTCAAAATATACCTTTATGGATTTTTGAATGGATAAGGGAAAAATTTCTTAAGTTTAAGTCAGATAAATCGTTTCCAGAAAAAATATTCATTGAAAGATCAAGATCTCTATCAATGCATAGAGATATTTATAATAAAGATGAAGTTTACAAACATTTAAAAGTCAAAAATTTTACTTTTATTCAACCAGAAAAATATGATTTTAAAGATCAAATCAAAATGTTTTTTTCAGCAAAAATAATAGTTGGATTACATGGCGCAGCTTTTGCAAATATTTGTTTTTGCAATCCTAAAACTAAAATTATTGAATTTAAAACAGAAACTACCGGAATGAATTCTGGTAATATTGCTTTAAAATGCAACCTTGATTACAAAGGTATTATTTGTAGAGCTATTGATAAATTTGGTGGTCAACAAGGAAAGTTAATTGTTCCGATAGAAGAGATATTAAATAAGATTTGACTAAAGTAAGTTTAATTATCTATAAGTATATTAGTTTTTAGGCGAGGTAGCTCAGATGGTTAGAGCACAGGACTCATAAGCCTGGGGTCGGCGGTTCGAATCCGCCCCTCGCTACCAAAAATAAAATGAAACAAAAATACGCATTCTTTTTAAAAAGATTTCTTTATTATTTTCATGGAGAGAAATTTTATAGAAGATTAACTTATGATTGGAGCAAACATCCCACAAGAATTGAAATAATTCAAAAAATCATTAACTTTAAGAAATATGAGAATTATCTTGAAGTTGGATGCGACAGAGATGAAAATTTTTCTAAAATAATTATAAAAAATAAAGTAGGAGTAGACCCATTAAGAGGTGGTACCATAAGATTGTCTAGCGATGAATTTTTTAAAAAAAATGTGAAAAAATTCGATATTATATTTTTAGATGGATTACATACTTATGAACAAACTATTAAAGATATTAATAACTCCCTAGACTCTATTGACGAGAATGGTGTAATTCTAATACATGATTGTCTTCCTAAAAAGATTTGGAATCAAGTGGTACCAAGATTATACGGTCATTGGAACGGCGATGTATGGAAAGCAATAGTTCATGCAAGAACTTACAAATATGCTGATACTTATACTTGTATAGCAGATCACGGTTTAGGCGTGATTTTTAAAAGAAAAAATAGAAATTTATTAGAAATTGATAATGATGATTTCAAAAATCTTAAATTCTCAGATTACTATCACAATCATGAAAAGTATATGAATACTATTAGTAGCGAAAATATCAAAAATATATTTTAAGGGATTTAAAAATGAAAATGTACTGCATTACAATTTTTGATAATCACTTAGAAAAAATAAATAAAATTGGATATGTTCCAGTTGGTCTTGGAGATAAAATAGTTTCAAAAAAATTTTTAACAGATAAAACTAAAGAAAACATTTCTCAAAAAAATTCATTTTATGGTGAATATACTTTTCATTATTGGTTGTGGAAAAACGGAGATAAAGAATTACCAGAAAATGAATGGATTGGATTTTGTCAATATAGAAAATACTGGAGTTTGAAAAAAAGTAATTTTGCAAATTGTGAAAATTTGGAAGATTTAAGAGAAACGATTTTAAAAAAAATACCTGAAAACTTAATTGATTATGAGAGTATTTTAGGGGAACCTCTTTTTATAAATCAATTTAAATTAACAAAATTTTTAAAAAATAATTTTAAAACTATGATAAAAAATCCAAAATTATTCATAAATAAAAATAAAAGAAATATAAAATTTCATTTTGATATGATGCACGGTAATGGTAATTTGGATAAAGCAATTAAATTATTAGAAAAAGATGACCGTGACGATTTTGATAACTTTATCAATTCAGAAGTTTCATTTAACCCGCATAATATGTTCATTTGCAGATCATCAAAAACTTTAAAAAAATATTATAACTCATTATTTCCTTGGCTAAAAAGATGTGAAAAAGAGTTTGGATTTGACTTAAAAGGTTATGGACTCCAAAGGATTTATGGATTTTTGGCTGAGAGGTTTATGTCATACTGGTTTAGAAAAAATACAAAATTCACTACATTGCCTATAATCTTTAAAGATATTTCTGAATTGAACTAAAGACTTTTAAAATCTTTTAAAAATTTTTTAAAGGATGGAAGTTTTTCATCCTTTTTAGAGACTAATAAATTTTTTTTTGGCCATCTAATTTTTAAAGTTTTATCGTTGAATATTATTCCACTTTCATGTTTAGGCGCATAAATATTATCAAGCTTATAATATATTATATTTTCTTTAGAATAGCTGTAATAAGCATGAGCAAAGCCAGCTGGAATATATAAACCTAAAGCATTTTCTTTTGATAATACTATTTTAAATATTTTTCCAAAAGTCTTAGAATTTTTTCTTAGGTCAATTACTACATCTAAAATCTTTCCTTTTATAACATTAACATATTTTGATTGTTTAAATTTTGTTTGAAAATGAAAACCTCTTACGACTCCTTCCTTAGAAGTGGTGCAATATTCCAATACAAATTTTTTTTTTAAAACTTTATTTTTATAGGTTTCTCTAAGAGATCCTCTTTTATCAATATTATTCTTTTGTTTAACTATCAATAATCCATTAAATTTTGTTTTTTTAATAATCATTTTAAATTAAGCTCTTTAATTTTTTAAGACTCATATCCAATTTTCTTGGAAATTCTTTATTTGAGAATTTTTTCTTGATATTTTTATTATGCTTTTTTGCAAAATTATAAATAGTTTCGCTTGGACCTCCAACATTAACAATACCCTTTCTATTTAATATCTTAAGAATTAATTCTGCAGCTTCATCCTGAAATATAAAATTTAGTTTCACGTTTGCATATGCTTTTTTGTGTATAAAAGGTTTTTCTGTCATGCATAATCTAATGATCAAGGAGTTCTTGTACATTTGTACTGCACATTCACCACCAAGCTTTGACCAAGAATAATTATTCCAAGGTTTTATAGGATCACTCTCCTTATAATTTCCTTTTGTTCCAGGATAGACATAGCTTGTAGATAAATAAATAACTTTTATATTTAATTTAGAAGCCTCTTTTACTAAATTACATGTGCCAATAATATTAAGATCAATACTCTTTGAAATATTAATGTCATGAATTTTCATCGGCCTTGATAAGCCAGCTAGATGCAAAATATGTTTAGGTTTATATTTTTTTAAATTTTTCGCGATAGATGTAGGAGAAAGAATATTAAGCTCTTTTTTATTCTTAAAAATAAATTTATTTTTTGATTTAATATTTTTTAAAACTTTAGCAAATCTACTTTCAGATCCTGTAACTAATATTTTTACCATTAAATTATTAATGTACGTAAATACTTAGAATAATCACAATTACCGTAAAAATTAATTGAGTTTTTTATTTGTTGTTTTCCAATCCAATTATTATTCAAAGCTATTTCCTCTAAACAAGCTATTTTCAACCCCTGTCTATGCTCAATCGTCGAAATAAAGTTTGATGCATTATAATAATCTTTAATACTACCAGTATCTAACCAAGCACCACCTCTTCCAATAAACTCTGCATTCAAACTTTTTTTTCTTCTATATATATTTAAGAGATCTATAATTTCTAATTCCCCTCTTTTGGAAGGCTTAAGCTTTTTAGTAAAGTTAACTACTTTATTATCAAAAAAATAAAGACCTGTAACTGCTAAATTAGATTTAGTTTTTTTTGGTTTCTCAATTAGTTTAATGACTTTTCTTTTATTATTTAAATAAGCAACACCATAATTTTGAGGCTTATTTACAGGATGAATAAAGATTCTTGCTCCGTTCTTTAAGTTTGAATTTTTTCGTAGAATGTTAGTCAAGTTCTGACCATAAAAAAAGTTATCACCTAAAATTAGCGCCACATTTTCATTACCAATAAATTTTTCACCTATTGTAAATGCTTCAGGTAACCCGCCTGGTTTAAATTGTTCCTTGTATTGTATATTCATACCAAGGTTATTATTTTCAGGTATTATTTTTTTAAATTGAGTTAACTGACCTTTATTTACTATTACTAATATATTTTTAATTCCAGCTAACATTAAAATTGATAATGGATAAAAAATTAATGGTTTATCATGTAATGGAAGAAGCTGCTTATTTACTGCTTTAGTTAATGGACTCATTCTTGTCCCTAATCCACCTGCTAAAATAATTCCTTTTTTTATCATGCCTTTAAACCTATTCTTTTATCATAATCTTTTTTTTTAATTTGTTTTAAGAAAGATTTATTATTTAAGTACCACTCTATAGTTTCTTTTATGCCTTTTTCAAATTTAATTTTAGATTTCCACTTAAGTTCACGACTAATTTTGTTACTATCTAGGGCATATCTAAAATCATGACCAGGCCTATCTTTAACGAATCTAATCTTGGTTTTACTTCCAATTTTAATATTTAAAGATTTGCAGATTTTTAAAATCTTTTTTATTAAATCAATATTTTTTAAATTAATTCCAGAACCCACATTATAACTTTCTCCGCGCTTTCCTTTCAATAAAAGATTAAACAAGGCTTCACAGTGATCTTCAACATGTATCCATTCTCTTGAATTATTCCCTTTTGCATAGACTGGGAGTTCTTTGTTATTAAAAATATTAGAAATCATTTTAGGTATTAATTTTTCTGGAAACTGATATGGCCCGTAGTTATTACAGCAATTTGAAATTACAGCATCTAAGTTATAAGTTCTAATATAGGACTTGACTAAATGGTCAGCACTAGCTTTTGATGCAGAATAAGGTGAACTTGGTTCATATCTGTAATTTTCATCTGATCTTAAACTTTTCTTTATATCTCCATATACTTCATCAGTTGAAATGTGTATTAGTTTAATACTAAGATTATTTTTTTTAAAAAATCTTAGTATTTCTAAAATTTTAAATGTCCCAACTATATTTGTTTGAATAAATTTTTCAGGTCCATCAATTGATCTATCTACATGGGTTTCTGCTGCTAAATTAAAAATTGCCTTTGGTTTATATTTTTTAATAATCTTAAATAATTTTTCATTATTTATATCTACTTTAAAAAATTTATAATTTTTTGGAGATTTGTCTCTCATACTATATTTATTTGAAGAGTAAGTTAATTTATCAATATTAATTACAAAAAATTTTTTTTTAATTAAAAAATTAACTAAATTGCTACCTATAAAACCTGAGCCTCCTGTAACAATGATCTTTTTCATACTAATTTTAAGATTTATTCGTCTAATGTGTTTTTAATGTGATAAAGTAGTAAAAGAATTATCTTTTAAAAGCAAATATTTAATAATATGAATTTAAATGAATTAACTGTAGTAATAGTTACCTTTAAAAGCTTTAACAAAATATCCGCTTGTATAAAGTCAATTCCCTCAAGTGTTAAGGTGTATGTAATTGAAAATTCAAAGGATAAGGAATTTAAAAAACAAATTGAAAATAAATATCCTAACGTAAGTTGCATCCTATCGGGAGAAAATAAAGGTTATGCGGTAGCAAATAATATCGGTCTTAAAAAAGTAAAAACTCAATATGCATTAGTTTTAAACCCAGATACAATTCTTGAAGAAAACGCTTTAAAAAATTTTTTTATATCTTCTGAGAAAAATAATGATTTTTGGTTAATAGGACCAAATATTGATCAAAAAAAGATACTTAAAAACAATAACAATAATTTAATAGAGGTGAATAACTTAAAAGGTTTTGCAATTTTTATTAATATTAAAAAATTTAACCAAGATTTTTTTGATGAGAATTATTTTCTTTATTTTGAAGAAATTGATTTATGTAAAAAAGTTAAATTAAAAGGGGGCAAGATATACCTTGATAATAGTATAATTGTTTATCATGAGGGCTCTGGATCAGTTCATATTTCTGAAAAAATTGAACTTGAAAAAAATAGGAACTGGCATTGGATGTGGTCTACATTTTATTATCATAAAAAATATAAAGGTTTTTTATTTGCTTTTTTGCTTATATTACCAAAATTATTATCATCTATTGTTAAAACTTTTTTTTATAAGATTATTAAGAATAAAGAAAAAGAAGATATTTATTTCAGCAGAATGAGTGGCTTAGTTAATTCTATTTTTGGAAAAAAATCTTGGTACAGGCCATCAATTGATTGATTTATTCATGACTAAAAGATATTAATCTCATAAGTGAAGAAAAAAATTCTCATAACTGGTGGAGCAGGGTTTGTTGGAACTAACTTAATTAAACTTTTATTAAAAAAAACAAAATATAAAATTATTAGTTTAGATAACTACTCATCAGGATCAAAAAAAAATCACGTAAGGAATATAAGAGTTAGTTATATTTTTGGCAGCACATCTGAAATAGGTAAATTGATTAAAAATCCAAAAAAAATACAAGCTGTTTTTCATTTTGGCGAGTTTGCAAGAATTTACCAAAGTTTTTTAAAAATGAACGAGTGTATCGAGTATAACTCAGTTGGATCAAATGCTGTTTTTAATTTTTGTCTTAAATATAAGATAAAGTTAATTTATTCTGCAACTTCTGCTTCGTTAGGAAATAAAGGAAATGATAAAAATCTATCACCTTATGCATTTACAAAAGCTAAAAATTTAGAATTATTAGAAAATTTAAAAAGGTGGTTTAATTTTAAATATGAAATTATTTATTTTTACAATGTTTATGGACCCCACCAAATTTGTAAAGGACATATGTCCACTGTAATAGGAATATTTGAGGATCACTATTTAAGAAAAAAACCTCTTCCGGTGGTTAAACCTGGGACACAATCAAGAAGATTTACTCATATCGATGATACTGTGAATACCTGTTATTTAGCTTGGAAAAAAAATTTATGTAGACATTATAGTATCTCAAATAAAAAATTTTACTCTATAATACAAGTAGCAAAGATGTTTAATAAAAAAATTAAGTATTTTCCGAAAAGAGCTGGGGAAAGATATGCTTCAGCTCTGACAAATAAAAATTTGTCAAATAAAATATATAAGCGATTTGGTAAAATTGAATTGAAAAATTATATAAGAAATTTTATTGAAAATAATTAATGTCAGTGACCTGGAAATTCAATCAAACTTTTTGTTTTATAACCTTTTTTTTTTAGAAGATTATTACCTGGTAAATCAAATAAATTTATTACAAAAATAAATCCCGCCACTTTGCCTCCTGATATTTCTATCAGTTTGGCCGCAGCTTCAGCAGTCCCTCCGGTAGCGATTAAATCATCGATTACAAGAACTTTCTCATTATTTTGAATTGAGTCTTTATGAACTTCGATTGTTGCTTCCCCATATTCAAGTTGAAAATCTACCGAGTGTGAGTCAGCAGGAAGTTTATTTTTCTTTCTCAAAAGTATTAAAGGTTTATTGAGAATGTAAGATACCGATGATGCAAAAATAAATCCTCTAGACTCAATAGCTGACACTTTGTCAAACTCTACTTTTTTTGCAATTTCAATAATTTTATCGTTTGCAAATTTAAATGCTTTAGGATTTTTTATTAATGTTGTTATATCTCTAAATAAAATCCCTTTTTTTGGATAATCTTTTATTGATCTTATATATTTTTTTAAATCCATAATTTGCTTCAAGTTTTAACAAAAAAGGATTAATAATTAAATAATGAAAAAAAGAAAGCTTGGGATAATTGGAGGTAGCGGTTTATATAAAATAGAAGGTTTTGAAAAAACTAAATGGAAAAAAATTAATACTCCATGGGGAAAACCCTCTGATGAAGTTTTAGTAGCATATTTTGAAAAAGAAGAAATTTGTTTTATACCAAGACACTCAAGAGGTCACAAAATAAATCCAACTAATATAAATTTTAGGGCAAATATTGATGCAATGAAACAATTAGGAGTTACTGATATAATTTCAGTATCAGCTGTTGGTTCATTAAAGGAAAATTTAGAACCTGGAAAATTCGTAATCGTTGATCAATTTATTGATAGAACATTCTCTAGAACTAAAACATTTTTTGATCAGGAAATCGTTGCACATGTTTCAATGGCTAAACCTACAAGCCCCGGATTATCAAATTGCTGTAGTGCAGCTTTAGAAAAACTGAATATTCAATATCAAATTGGTGGCACCTATGTAGTAATGGAAGGACCTCAATTTTCTACTTTAGCAGAGTCAAATTTATATAGAACTTGGGGAGCAGATGTAATTGGTATGACTAATATGCCTGAAGCTAAATTAGCAAGAGAGGCAGAAATTAGATATAGCACTGTTGCAATGGTTACAGACTACGATTGTTGGCATCCTGATCATGATGAAGTTGATGTAAGCATTGTAGTTCAAACTCTAGTGAAAAATGCAGCTAATGCACAAAATATGATTAAAGAAATAATAAAAACTTTTAAAAATTATTCTGTA